>SMTZ1_10001541_pt1 | contig 29121 bp, 23 predicted proteins | sample DeeMarSWOR136_30_FD_25667 | JGI IMG/M metagenome (IMG submission 25667) | reverse complement strand
GTATAAATGTTCCCTCTCTTCCTATCTTAAGATCACTAATGTCCATAAAATCAAATTTTATAATTCTTCAAATTGGATTATAATACTTTTTCAATAATATCAGCCACCCGGTAACCACTTTCTACAGATCCAGGAGTTCCTATAAGGCCTGGAGCGATACATGAATCTCCTACGTTAAATAGATTAGGAATCGGCGTTTCTAGTGGCATACCATAACCAAGCCAAGTTCTGCCTTCAGGCCATTCATTGATAATACCACATGCTCTCATTTTTAAAATCCGACCGTGCTTTTCGAAATCTGGAAAAAATTCCTTAATATCACGCTTAATCTGTTGCGTTTCATATTTTATATCCATAGGATGGAGCGTTGATTCAGACTTGGCTGAAGTGTAAAAAAGATGTTGTCCCGGAGGAACAAGTGAGGGACAGATATTACTAATAGGGATAACTGTTTTAATTCTTCGCGATCCCATTATTATTTCCAATCCATCATGTATTCCTTCCAAGCATAGAGGTTTATTGCTTGCGACTAGAACCAGTAAACATGGGCTTGGTCGGAGTTTCATACGCATCTTTTCAAGATATTCATTATTAAAATTTTCTTTTCCTGCCAGGTTTACTGTCGATTTAACCCCTGTATTACTAATAACCATCTTACATTTTATTTCAATTTGTTTTCCTGCCTTTTCAACAATTACACTTGTAGCTTTTCCCTCTTTGATAATTATTTTCCTTACAGGGGAATTAGTCCATACAGCACCGGTTTTCTCAACTACCCTAGCAAGTTCTTCTGCTATGTTGAGGTTTCCATTTGGTGATATATAAAATTTAGTCATTTCTTGGAAAAGAAAAAATTTATATTGAAGAAGCCAATCTCGCACAGTTATAATTTCTTCTTGATTTATTCCCCGCATTTTTTTATAATAACCACGCATAATCTTACTTAATTCTACAGGTTTCATCGGACGCTTCTTCTTTTCAGCATCCTGTCTTTCAAGCTTATCTATTATATCAAGTGCCTTTGGTACTCCTATTTTAGCTGGAATTTCAAATCTTTCACCGTCAATTCTATAATAAACTCGTGTTATTGGTTTTAAATTGTCAGTTCTGATTCCCATCTCCTCAAGCAATTTTATCACCCACCCATCTGGGATAAGAATCGCACCAGTGGGTAATTTGAAACCTTCATGCTCAAAAGTGGAAAATCTCCCTCCTATGCGATTTCTACTCTCCACTACAAGAGTTTTAAATCCCTTACGGGAGAGAAGACTTGCTGCTGTTAATCCACCCAGACCTGATCCAATAATCACTATATCATAATCATCATTTATCATATCATCCCCTCTTGAAGATAAATCCGGTTCCTGATATTTTTTATTGTTGATAGCATTTCCTTTAATTTATAATTATTAAAAGATCAGATAAAATTAAAAAATATTCTATAATTCTGCTTCTTGCATAAATAGAAGACCATTTTTTTTATTAGTTACGTACTGTATATAAATAAATATAATACGCATTTTTTATGGTGAGATTTAATAAATAATATTAACAGAATTATTCTCTATATTATCAATTGTGTTGAATTCGAATACTTATTAACCCACAGGAGGCTGATGGAAAATGAACATTAATGGAATATGCATCGATGCCCATTCTGATTATGCTCTTTATGTGTACTCTGAATATATGAAGGGGAATAAAAACATACTAAAAGAAAGACACTTACCACTTTTAAGAAGAGGCGGAGTTAATATAGAAATTTTGACTGTAGGAGGTGATTTTGATTTTTTCCCTGAATTGAATTCACGAGATCCATTCAATATTATCAAGATTATTGAATTAATCCATAATGAAATCGAAGAGAGCTTAGATTTGTTTACTCTAATAAAAAAATCGAGAGATTTTGAAGAAATTAAAAATAATAACAAAATTGGCTTTTTATTAGGACTTGAAGGAGCAGAGTCAATCGAACAAGATTTATCACTCTTGAATAAATACTATAAATTAGGTCTTCGTTCCATTGGTATTACTCATAATTTTAAAAATAAATTTGCTTATGGATGCGGCGAAGTGCCAGCTAAAGGTCTGACTAATCTTGGAAAAAATTTAGTGGAAGAATTAAATAACCTTAATATTTTAGTTGATCTCTCCCATATCTCAGAGTCTTCTTTTTGGGATGTTTTGGAATTAATTGAAAAACCTCCCATAGCTACTCATTCTAACGCAAAAGCCTTATGTAACCATCCTCGTAATTTGTCCGATAATCAAATAGAAGCAATGGCTGAAAAGAAAGGAGTTATTGGTTTAAATTTTTTTTCATTATTCATTGATGGATCTGCAAATAACGCTACCATTGATAAATTAATAAATCATATTGATCACATGGTAAACGTAGCTGGAATTAATTATATTGGTCTTGGGCCTGATTTCATCAACTATTATGTTGAAGATTCTGAGTTAGTAGCTCAAAATACACCAAAAAATTTTGGGGTTGTGGATAATTCAGAAAAAAATTTAGAAATTTTAAGGGATCCCTCAGAATTGCCAATGTTTTTCAACAGACTATTAAAAAGGGGTTATTCAGACAGGGAAATTAGAAAAATCAAGGGTGAAAATTTTATGCGTGTGTTTAAAAAAGTACTTAAATATTGATTTTTAATAATTAAAATATGATATTATGGGAGAAAAGTAATGAATAAAAAAGAGATCTTTGATATAATGAAAAAATTTTCATCTGCGAGAGCTCCTTCGGGTTTAGAGCAAGCTCGTGGCGAATTATTTAAGGCAGAATTAGAGAAAATAATTAATATAAGAGATATTAAAGTCAATACTGATTCATTAAGCAATTACTTTATTAAATTTAGTGGACAACCACAATCTAGTAAAAAAACCATCGCTATATTAGCACACATGGATGAAATTGGTGGAACTATTAGAAAAATTAAAAAAAATGGTTTGTTAGAGTTTTCTAAAAGAGGAGGATATGAAGGTAGGTGGCTTGTTTCAAGAACAATCTCGATATTAAATAAAGACGGAAAGTGGATAAACGGTGTGATTGGAGGAAGATCTCCTCATACTACACCTCAGAAATTGCGAGGAGAAGAAAAGATTGAACCACATGAAATGGAGATATTCATTGGAGCTAAAGATAAAGAAGAAGCAGTTAATAAGTTTAAGGTTCATATTGGAGCACCATTTGTTTTTTCTGGAAAATTTGAACTGTTAAACACTGATTTTGATGACAATATTATTGCAGGGTATTCAATGGATAACTTAGTCGCTTTAACAGGCTTAGTAATATTAACTAAAAAAGTTATGAATAACTTACTTGATGAGTCAGGAAAACTAAGAAACCCATTTGATTTATATATTGTGGCAACCACAAGGGAAGAGATAGGCACTGAGGGCTCTTTATATTTCGCTAGAAACAATTCTATAGATGAAATTATAGCGTTAGATATAGGATTAGTTGAAAATTTTCCCGGAACTGTAAGCTCAGATATCAAATTACATGAGGGACCGGTAATTGTATGGCAAGAATTAAGTGGAACAGGTATTTTTGATTATCAATTATGTAAAGCATTGGTTAGAGTTGCAGAACAGAATGGTTTGAAATATCAAGAAGGAGTTCTAGAATATTATGGTTCTGATGCAGGAAAAGCTCAGAAATGGCTTGGTATCCCGTCAGCTTTAGTTGGGATTCCTACTATGTTTGCTCATAATGTCCCTGAAATAAGTACTTTAAATGGCATTTTAGAAGCAGTAGAATTAGTTTACCAATATTTAAAAGCTCATACTTATGAATAATAATTATTTACATGTTTTTAATTAGTAAAAATATACTGAAAGAAATACTTGTAAAAAAGCACTTCAGTCTCCTTTAAAAGGGTATGAGTACCGACAAAATAATTAAAATATGAAGAAATAAAAAAAAATTTGGAGTATAGGTCATTTTAATGCGACAACTACTCCTATATTTTTAGAACTGGAAATTTTAATTTCAAAAAACCACACTTATGGACCAATCTGCTTTATGCACCTATATGAATGTCTGTATCGAGCACAAAATCCGTGAAGCTACCACTCTGACTAATATCTACAGAGACATCAATATCATTTGAACTGCCAACCAGAGTAACGTCCAAACTGACTTTAACATTAGTAGTTCCGTCACTCTGACCAATATCTATAGAAATGTCGGTATCTGCAACGCCACCACTTACCTTAATTCTTAAATCGTATTCAGGAACTTCATTACCCTCCTGTTTAATATCAATGATAATTTTAATTTCTGTAGAACTGCTAGTCACTTTAATAACTTGCCTAAGTTCAGTGTTCTCGTTAGCAATAAAACTTAGTAGGGTATCTATCGCAACATTAATCTCTGTTTCAGGCTCAGGTTCTATTTCTTCAACACACAAGGTTTTGATATAAACCTCTAGGACATTCTTAGAGTCTCCGTATAGACCAAGCCAGATGTCTTCATATTCAGGATTTGGATATAGGTCAAGGCTACCCGTCACTCTTCCATAAACAGCTTCAGAAGTAACTATTGTTGGATTTCCATTGATATCAAATAATTCTTCTTCGACCATTGGATTATCCATACCAGTGTTAGGATACCAGCTAATGTTTAGTGCATATTGAGCACCTATAATAGAAGAATCATATTCATAGACGCAACTAATCCAGACTTTTTTAGATGGATTGTCGTTATTGATATTGGGGATTTGGATGTGCCATTGGGCTGGATCTCCATTATATTCACGATCTGGTAGATAATCCCATATAGGGATAATACCATCGATAGCTTTACTCCAATCTGGAAGGGGGCCGGTATCTTGAGGATTAGTAGGATCTTCAAAAACCCAACCCAGTTGAACTTGAGCATCAAGATGCCAGTCAGGTAATGCCCCAGGACCGATTTCCTCAGGTTCAGGTTCAGGTGGAAGATCATCAGAACACAAAGTTTTGATATATACCTCCAGAATATTCTTAGAGTCTCCAGGTAAACCAAGCCAAAGTTCTTCATGTATAGGATTTGGATATATGTTAAGACCCCCCGTCATTCTTCCATAAACGGCCTGAGAGCTATCCGTTATTAGATTACGTGCGCTATCGAAATACTCGTTTACTCCCCAGGGATCACTCATACCAGTGTTAGGAGTCCAGTCAATGTTTATAGCACATTGAGGATCTGCAATAGAAGAATTGTATTCATAGACACAGCTAATCCAGACTTTTTTAGATGGTTGCTCGTTAATAATATTGGGGATATTGATGTACCACTGCGCTGGAGCTCCATTATATTCACGATCTGGTAGATAATCCCATACAGGGATATCATCGATAGCTTTACTCCAATCTGGAAGGGGATCAGTATATTGAGGATTAATAGGATCTTCAAAAACCCAACCCAGTTGAACCTGAGCATCAAGATGCCAGTCAGGTAATGTACCAGGACCAATTTCCTCAGGTGCTGGTTCTTCAACACTCTGAGTCATGATGTATACTTCTAATATTCTCTTATTGCTATTAAATAAACCAAGCCATATATCCTCATATTCTGGATTTGACATGATATCAACACTCATTATTCCTCGAGCATAAACACCTTGTTCATGTAGTGTCATTGGGATTTCAATACCGCTACCATCATATAAATGCTCTTGATAATCAAAGTTATCATAGAGAGACACAGGATACCAATTAAGATTCGTAGTTGACCGAAGAGCTGTACCATAAGCATCCCATTCATAAATCCAAGAGAGCCAGAAGTGTTTATATTGGATACCTTCGTATAAATTCTCTATTTGGATATATAATTTAACATTAGCATCATCAGCCCAAGAAGGCAATATACCTGGACCTGTTACTGCACTAGCCATAACTGTCTCAGCTGGCAAATTTGATACTTGTGCGTACTTGCTTGTGATAAGTAATCCCGCAACTCCCGCTACAATTAGTGGTATTAATACATTTATTGTTTTTAATATATTTTTTTTCATTTGATTTCACTCATCTAATTTTTATTATAGAGTAAGCTAAATTTTGTTTTGTTATAATTTAAATGTTTACATATTTAACAGAATTTGTTCCAAACAAGCTCAGATCAAGAGAGATGATATATCCTAATTGGATCAAATGGAATTTTGATAAAAAAGAACTAAAAGAACTTGAATCAAATTGATATATCGTGAAATTACTTTTAGAGATTATATATCTAATATTACAGACTAAAAGATATTGAAATTATTTTTATCTAGAAACAAATCTATAGATGAAATTATAGCTTTAAATATAGGGCTAGTTGTAAAAATTTCCTGGAATTGTAAACTCAGATATCAAATCACATAAGAGACAGGTTACTGAACAGAATATTAGATACTAAGACGGAATTTTAGAATTCTATGGTTCTGATGCCTGAAATAAGTATATTAAATGGCATTAAAGAAGCAATAGAATTAATTTTACATAATTTAAGCCATGGTGGTTAAGAATATAAAATAATAAGAAGTTTTTTAATTAGTAGATTCTTGCAGTATATGCTTATGTTCATATTCTTTGCGTTTAATAGTATAAAATATTAAAAAACTAAGAGATTGAAATCCAGCCATAATTATCATGATTATAAAAAATACTTCATAGTATTCAGTAAATATAGATGAGAAAAGTGTAATTAATCCACCAGTAATAGCCATTCCAACCGATTGACCTAAGTTTAAACAAGAAATAACAATTGCAAAATAAGTACTATTTAATTCTGGATATTGTTTTGAAAGATCCCCTCGCACTGATTGGAATGAAGCTGTAAGTGCTCCCTGCGCGGCACCCAATAGAAAGATCATAATGCCACCAAGAATATATGGTCCACGGAATAAAACACATATCACCAAGAAAGGGATATAAGTAACATTTGCTATATATACAGCTAATCTGCGATTTTTGTCTGCTATCCTTCCTGTCATAATACTTCCTAAAATAACTCCAGCACCATTAATTGCTCCGAGAAGCACATATATTAAAAAAGCATTTAAAGCCAATCCCTCCAATGATAAAGAACTTACTGGACCTGATATAGGAGAATGTGGAGCATACAGCAAAATTAAAATTGTATAGGTAATAGTTACAACTCCATAGGGAATCGAATCTAAAAATGAAAATGTAAATGCTTTCCAATTTTTACCCTTGGAAACAATTGTCTTCAAATTTTGCCATACATGAATTTCCTCCGGAAGTGGTTTTTCTTTCACATAAAAAGGGAATATACTTGAAATTATCAAAAGAAAGCCCTCAAAAACAAATAATAAAGGAATCGCATCGAAAGCTAAAAATAATGCTCCTAAAATAATCCCACCTCCAGCATTTCCAAATAGGTTCATTGCCCATGTATACCCTTGAACTTTTCCTAATTTTTCTTTTGGCGTCACATCCAATATCAGTCCATCTAAAGAAGTATCAGAAATAGCAATTCCAATATTCCACATAAGAGCGCATAGTAAAATATAATCAAGAATTGTGTTACTTGACTGCAAATTTATTGTAAATCCTGTAATAATAAACCAAATTCCTGCAAAAGTACCAAAAATCACTATCCACAATTTCCTTCTCCCATACTTCTCAGTTCCGAATTTATCGTTAAATAACCCAATCAAAAATTTCAGCGCCCACGGAATAACAGTGATTGAAAAAATACCTAATATCACTGCTAAATCAATTGTCATTATACTTATCAGCCAAAATGGGATAACAATATACTGTATCCCATTATACAACCCTTGAGCAAAATAGAAAAACGAGAAGATATATGGATATGACTTCTTGAATTCTAAATTTTCTTGAGAAATCATATGATTAATTAGATGTTTAAATTTATAAAGAGGATCAAACCAATAAAATAAGCTATTTTATAATCCATCTAGCAAGATTTTAGTCTAAATTGAAGCCCCCGGGGGGATTTGAACCCCCGACCTTCCGATTACAAGTCGGATGCTATACCGCTAAGCTACGGAGGCGATAAAGTATAGAAAAATAATTATTTACTTTATAAGAACACATCCTAAATTTTTAATTTTGTGGTTTTCACCACCTATAAAACTCAATAGAAATTATTAAATGTGTATTTATCTTTTTTGTACATAACTACTAAATATAGTTCTTAGAAATAAAATGCCATTTACTAAAGAAGATGTGACGTCTCTCGCATTTAAAATTTATAAAGAAAATCAAACTGTAGAGGAATCTATTAATAAACTTGCTTTTTTATGCGTGACAATCAATAAAAATATAAAAAATGGTTATGATGTAAAGCCATTAGAGACAGATAATTTAGTTCTCCTAATTCGAGAAGATGTTAACGGTGAATTAATTACTCCCTCTGAAGAAGAAATAAAAGAAGTTTCTGAAATTATTTCCTCAGAAAATCCTTCTAAATCGCAATTGGATTGGTATATTGCAGAAAAACAACTCCTTTTAGAAGAAATAAAAAACATTATATCTAAGAATAGTTAAATGGTATAATTTTACTAGTATTGAATCCTTATTTTAAAACAACTTCCATGGGTATTTTTCATATTAAACAAGGAATAGTTGGGATTATAATAAATATAATAATAATTATTAATAGAGACTAAAATTATTTTGAAATTGTTGGTAATTAAAATTGACTAAAAAGAAAAAACCAGAAGATGCGGGTCAGACATCTCTTTTTTCCTTTGTTGATAAAAACAGGGCAAGGAAAAAAGAAGCAGTTAAAAAGGAGCCTATCAAAAAAATTGAAGAAGAAAAACCTAAAAAAGAAATAGAGAAAAAGAAAACAGAAGTGAAACCCTTAAAGGAAGAAATAAGTGCAATACCAATTCCTCAGAATTTATTTTTCAAGGGGAATGATAAGCCATTTGGCTTAAAAGAGGGTAATATCAAGTTAGGAAAGGAAAGGGAATCTGCTAGTTCAAAATACATTCGTTATTTAATAGAAAAAGGAGATATTGTTGAAAATTTGAAAAAAGGGTTGTTATTAGATGTAGATTATGATGGGGGCCAAAATAAAGCATATTGTAAATTTTATGATTTAGATAATAATAATATTAAGATTTGGATTGATACAACTGGTCATGAACCTTACTGTTTAAGTAAAGAGCCAATATCAGAACTAAAAAAGTTAAATTATAAAAGTAAAATTGGAAATATCACACAGAAAAGGAAATTAACTGAATATGAAGGATTTGAGCGATTTGAAGAAATAGCTAGATATAATCTCTTAACCGATGAAGAAATTAAAATGACAAAATTATATGGCAAAACACCAACTAATATTGGGGGTTCTGGCACAAATATCAAAAATATTTTGGGTGAAAATGAGAAAAAAGCGTGGGAAGCTGACATTAGATACCATCTAAATTACATATTTGACACACAAATAATCCCTGGATTAATATATAGCATCAAAAATGGTAAATTAAAACAAATAAATTTCGAGGATATTGATGATAATTCAAAAATTATGGCTACTGAACTTCGACGTTTATTTAAAGATGAACCTTCAGAAGTTCAAGAATTTTTCGAAAGATTTTTAGACATTTTTATTACTCCAATACCTGATATTAAACGTTTAGCGTTAGATATAGAAGTTACTTTAGGTGAAGAAGATTTTAAAATTCCAATTCCTCGACTTGCGAATCAAGAAATCATTAGTGTATCTTTTGTGGCAACAGATGGATTGAAATCAGTTTATATGCTTGAAAGAGAAGGATTTTCTTACAAAAAACGTCATAAAAAATTTCCAGAGGATGCTCAAATTATATTTTTCAAATCTGAAAAACAGCTTTTGGAAGAAACATTCAGACTTATATGGGAATATCCTGTTATAATTACGTTTAATGGAGATAATTTTGACCTAAATTATTTATTCCATAGAGCTGAAAGATTAAAAGTTGATAAAGACTTAAATCCAATACAAGTAAAAAGAGGTTTTGGAATCTTATCACAGGCAGAATGTGATTTAAGAAAAGGTATCCATATTGATGTGTTTAATCTATTTTTTAATCGGAGTATTTCTGGTTATGCATTTGGAGGAGTTTATGAAAGTGCCTCACTGAATGCGATAAGTTCTGCGTTGTTAGGAAAAGAAAAATATGAGCATGAAGAAGAAATTCATGAAATGGAATACAATGTCCTTGCATGGTACAATCTTAAAGATTCAATATTAACTTTGGAATTAACACAATTTAATAATACATTAGTCTGGAATTTAATCATATTATTATGCAGAATAACTAAGATGCCTATTCATGATATGGTGCGAAGACAAATTTCAACTTGGATCCAAAATATATTTTATTTCGAGCATCGTAGAAAAAAGTTTCTTATTCCCAGACGTTCAGAAATAAAAGAAGAAAAACCAGGAGGTATTCTTTCATCAAAATTCGATGATGAGAAATTCTTAGGTGCTTATGTTATCCCTCCTGTACCAGGAATCCATTATGATGTAGTGGTTATGGATTTCGCCTCTCTATACCCCTCTATAATCAAAGAATACAATCTTTCATACGAGACGGTTTTATGTCCTCATAATGATGATGAAGATAATCTTATAAAGGGAACTCCCTATCACATATGTACTCATAAAATGGGTATATTTGCCTATGTCGTTGGTTTTTTCAGAGATATTAGAGTTAAATATTTTAAACCTAAATCTGGAGACAAAAGTTTAACTGAAAAACAACGCAGTTATTATCAAACAATTCAACAAGCTCTTAAAGTCTTTATCAATGGCAGTTATGGTGTTTTTGGATCTCAGAATTTCCCTTTATTTTGTCTGCCTGTTGCAGAAAGTACAACTGGAATTGGCCAATATTCTATAAAACAAACTATTAAAAAAGCAGAACAATTAGGAGTGAAAGTTCTTTATGGAGATACAGATAGTGTGTTTTTATTAAATCCTTCAAAAGACCAAATGAAGAAGATTACTGATTGGAGCAAAAAGGAGCTTGATCTTGACTTAGAGGAAGAAAAGACTTATCAATTCTTAGCACTTTCAGAACGAAAGAAAAATTATATTGGCATCTATAAAGATACTAAATATACAGATATAAAAGGTTTGGTTGCTAAAAAGAAAAACACTCCAGATTTTATTAAAAAAGCTTTTAATGAACTAATCGAAATCTTAAAAACTATTACAGATAATGAAGAATTTTTGAAAGCAAAGGATAAAATTATAGAAATAGTGAGGGAAAATATAAAAAAAATCGGCAAACCAAATACATTTTCTTTAGAAGATTATGCTATCAATATCAGTTTACAAAAAGATCTTAAGAGCTACATAAAAGTAATCCCTCAACATGTTAGAGCTGCATTAGAATTGAGAGATACAACTGGGAAAGAATTCCAAAAAGGTGAAACTATTAGATTTATCAAAAGCAAAGGAACTATAGGAGCTAAAGCCCTTGAATTGGCTAAACTTCAAGATATCGATACCAAAAAATATAGAGAATTACTAAGATCAGCTTTAGAACAAGTATTAGATGCACTAGGTATTACATTTGAAGAGATTAAAGGGATTAAAAAGATGGATGCATTCTTTTAATTTTAGCCTTTATTTTGAAAAAAAGAAAAAAATAGTATAAATTAGTTTTTATTTCTTACTAAATTCTTTAGGATTTCCACCAGCTTCAAGATATTCCGCGTATTTCTTCAAACTTTTTAATAACATTTCTCCAGCTATTCCTAAAACCGGTTCTTGGTTAGCATCATCAAATTCTGCCCATATTGTTGCTTCGACTACATCACCCATCGGTTTTAAAATGTACCCTAAACTCGTCATCGGACTTCCCTCTTGTTTTGCGTAAAGACTTTCAGGTGGTTTTGTTTCAACACGTGTACTTGTTACATCTCCTACATTTGTCTTAAAAAAATAATTTCCAGGACCTAGCTCTTTAACTTCGTTGACAACAATATTCCATCTTGGATAATCATTATCATCATCAATAATTTTAAAAATCCTATCTTGAGACGCGGCTATATTTAGTTTTCTTTCAACTTTAGGCAATAATATCACACCTTTAGATTATTAATAAATATGATTCAAAATTAGTTTAAATATGTTTATAGCTTAAACCTTTATAAAATTTATTCTTAACTTTAATTCTTTCATAAAATAAAGTATAAACAACCCATTACCAAAGCAGATAAAATAGGATTTAGAATATTATCATCTATTTTAAGATTTAGTATATCTATTATAAAAAAAACTAGAGCTCCACTACATGCAATTATAAGAATTTCAAAATTATTTAAATGGGCTTCAAATATTAACAGAACCATTATCGTTATTCCAAAAGATGCTAAAAAACCTGCTATATACCCGATAATAGTTTTCTCGGATGATTTAGGGAAATTTTTTCTACCAAATCTAAGCCCAAAAGTAGATGCAGCGCCATCACCAATTGTGGCAATTAAAGTTGCCGCAGCAAATATCCCAAATGGTAAAAAGAATATTGGAACAAATGAAAGTATTAAAATTGTAGGTCGAATATACTCAAAATTTTCTTTGTATTTCATCGATTTTCTTAATAGTTTTATAACATTGTCAGGAATTAAATGAAAAATCTGTCTCTCATCAAAGATAAATGATAATCTTACATAATCTAATGCTCCAAAAACTAAAATACCAGAATACCCTGCTGTTAAAATTAAAAATTTTCCAAATTCTTGTCCAGTAATGCCCCACACTGCATCAGCGTTCCATAGGTCATCCCATATATAGACTGCAAATACCCATAGAAAAATAATAACTCCTGCAGGAAACAAATGTAATGCCTTTCGATGCAAATCAGTTTTGAATTTAGAGAGCTTTGAATTATTAAGTTCTTTATTTTTCATTTCAAAACTCTTTAAAAAACTGTCTATATTTTTTGTTTCCCTAAGCTGTGGATTTTTTTTCACTACAAAATGATATTGGTAAAATAGTATTAGAAATATTATACTTGGCGTAAATAAACAAATGAAACACGTTGACAATGTTTGAAACAATGGAATTTCTCCATTACTAATCCAAAAAAAGTATGGGTATAACACACCAGCTAAAATCCATAAACTGAAAGTTAAAGCACTATTTAAAAAATTATGCTGCTCAGGAAATCTTTTTCTTAATTGGATTGCATAATAAAATAAACCACTTCCGCAAATGATAAAAATAATTGTTACTGATATAGTGATTAACTTATACGCCATGATAAAATTAATTAAAAAAATATTTCAAAAATATCTTTTGTAAAAATGTTAAAAAAATAATAAAAAAAGATATTAAATAATCATTTTATTTCAGCAAGCTCTACTCCTTTTGTTTCTTTCAAGAACAAAATTGTTAATGGTATCACAACAAAATTTCCCATTACAAAAATTATGAAAGTTACACCGAGTCCCAGAGCTAAAATCACTAAACTACTTAATAACAGTCCAATTGTTCCTCCAAATGCACCAATCATACTTCTAAATCCGACACCGGTTCCTCTTCTATCAGTTGGAAGAGATTCTATCGTGATTAATCTAAGGATCCCAATGGATCCCCAATATGAAATGTGGCTTAAAGCGTATCCAAACATGACAATAGCATACGCATTCTCAGTATTATAAGCCCCAAACACCCATAATATTACTGATATAGGTGCTAATGCTGACCAAAGATATAATAACGGCTTTCTTCCAATTCGATCTGCCAGAAAACCATTCAACGCGTACGCTATAAGAACTGTAAAAACTGTTAAAAAGAAGATACTTGTGACCTGATCTTGATTTAATGTACCTACATCATCAATATATTTTTCGAATAAAGTCAAGTATATAGATGAACCTCCACGGATAAAAACAATTACCAATAAAAAGATATAAGACTTACGATTTTCAGTTTTAAAGATTGCTTTTATATCCTCCTTAAATGATCTTGATATACATTCACCACTTTCCTTCATAAGTCGATACCTTGAAGTTTCATTAAAAGTTAGAAAAATTAGAATACATAGCGGGATCCCTAAAAAAATTGGAAAGAATGTCATACCACGCCAAAATGGGTCAGTTTCTGTAATGAATATTAGTCTACAAATTACCATAGACATCGCTCCAACCAACCCAACCATTAATACTATATTTGAATAGTATGCACGCTTGTTTGCTTCAACCTCTTCGTTTATATAGATTAGCCAGATATCACTACTGAAGAAGAAATATAAAAAGAATACAAAAACCATATACATAACAAAATTCGTAGCAAAAAACATACCCAGTGATGCCATCGCTAATCCCCCTACTGAAATGCCCAACATCTTTTTTCTTCCGATTTTATCAGATAAATATTGGCTAAAGAAAAGTAACATCATCCCGCTAGAGACTAATCCGTTTGCAAATGCCATGATCGCATTCTGCACATTAGTAGATTTATCACTTAAAAATTCTGCCGCAATCGCAGAGGGTATCGCTCCAGGAAATAAAGTTGTGTAAGAATCGAGGATTTGTACTAACATCAAAATAATTATAAGATATTTGAAGTTTGACCCTATCCCTCCTTTTTTTTTATTACTATTTGCCATAATTATTCAAATCTCATATTAATCTCAAATTCTTTTTCTAAAATAGAATAGAAAAGGTTGAAATATATTTCTATTTTTAACTATTTATAATTTTAGTGAAGATTTCCAAACATGAAAAAGATTTTAGTAAAGAATAGTAAGGGAGTTAATAATTGACAAAGATTAAACCAAAGTCAGGAATATTTAAGAATTCTATTCCCTTTATCCGCTTCGGGAAAGGACAAAAAATTATGCTTATATTTTCAGGGGGTCCGAGTAATATTTTCTCAATGCTATTTCTTAAATCAATTATGCACACTTTAGAGCCATTTTCTGAGGAATATGCAATTTATATAGTTCATAGAAAGTCTGGATTGACCCAAAATTACACAACCATAAATATGGCTGATGATTACGCTGAAATGATTAATAATGAGTTTAATGGAAAAGTTTATGTTATCATAGGGATTTCTTATGGAGGTTTAATAGCTCAACATTTTGCCGCAAAATATTCAGATTTATTCAATTATATTCTTTTTGCAATGACGGCTCATCTAATTACTGAAGAAGGAAAAGAATCAGATCAACAATTTGCAGAGCAACTCAGTCGGAGAAAATATGGAACCGCCATAACGACTGTACTTGGATTAAAATCAAGAGGCTTTAAAGCATTATTAAAGAAAGCTTGGTTTTGGTTATATATTTACTTTAAGTGTATACCTAACCGTAAAACCTTCTCACAAGATATGTTAATTGAAGCAAGAGCAGAAATGGAGCACGATGCTTTATCAAGTTTATCCAATATTAAAGTGCCTGTCCTGATTTTATGTAATGATAACGATCCATATTTCCCTGCTGATGTTGTTAAAGAAATGGGGGATTTGATACCACATTCTACAGTGATTTTATACCCAAATCAAGGACATGTTATAACTGATGAAAACTACCCTAATGATATTCTTAATTTCATAAGAAATAAATAATAAAAAGTAGAAAAAACTATTTTGATATTCCATAGAATTATTTTATCTATATTCTTATTCCTAAGTGTTTTATAAACCCAATTATTGTTTTTACCTTATTTTATTGGCTTTTAATTAAAATTTTTGACCACAATTTTTACACACATTTATTTTACCATACATAGGTTTAGTACCGAGATAACTCAAAATTTTTGATTTGTCATCTTCCGTTTTTATATTATGACCAACAGCCCCACAATTTGGACAAGTTATACGTTCTTTAGTCATTAATTCTTCCATACTTATTTCTGGTGGCTTTAATTCACTTAATTTTTCTTGCAATTCCGTTAATTGAGTTGTCTGTTCTTCTATGTATTTATCTTTTTCTTCAATAATATCTTTATATTCTTGAAGCTCACTTTCTTTTTGAGAAACTAAATTATTAAGTTTATTTATTTCATTATTTAATTCTTCGATTTGTAATTTTAAGTTTGAATTTTCGTTTTCTAATGCAGTTATATTATTTTCATTCTCCGCGGTTTTAATTTCAAAATTCTCACTTTCTTTCTTATAGTTTCCAACTTCAGTTTCCAAACTTGCTATTTTGTTTTTTGTATCTTCTAATGTTAATTCTAATGTTTTTATATTTTGTAAGTTATTCTTTAAATCATCGTCCAATTTTTTATTATGTTCTTTTACTTCTTCAAGAGATTGTTTTGTAGCGTTAAATTCCTCTTTCAATTTATTTAATTCTTTATTTGATCTTTCTAAATCTTCATTTGCTTGTTTGACATTCTCTCTGTAAGTAATTATGCTATTTTCCAGGTCATTAGTTTTTGCTCGAAGATCTAAGAGATACCTCCCTTCAATTTTAATAATCTTTTCTGGTTCTAGTTCTACTTTTTCCCAATCAATGCTAATACCATTTCACCTCATACCTATTTTTTTATTTACATTATTTAGAATTTAATTAACTAGTAAAGCCGTTTTATTTTTATAATAAAAATATTTTTACATTGTAACTGATAATATCTTATTTTTTTTATCCAATTCATATTTTAATAATTCTACTAATTATTTATTAATTTAACTTCTTCAAAAAACTTTTCTTGGCAAGGTTATCTCCCACTTGTGTTAACTTTTTCAAAAGAAAGAATGTTAGAATGGATTAGATCCGTGTTATAATTATTTTCAGCCCCATATCTGAAGGTTGGAACAATGTCTTCAGAATTCGAGTATTGAAATAAATTCTTGAATTTTGAGTGCTGTAATCTAAAGGTAAAATAACATCTATTTATCATATATTTTTAGATGTTTACTAATATAGTTATAGAATTTATTAAAAAAATGATTAGAAAAATAGTAAAAAAAATAATAAATTATAATCCCATTAAAAGGATATCATCAATAGCCTTATGAAGTTTCTTTAAATTCTCTTCTCCAAGTGCTTTATCTACTTGAACCTTAAGATCTAAGGCAGCACTAAAAGCCTTGAAAAAAGTATTTTGAAGGAAATCATTAAACTGGGAATCTTTTTTGTATTCCTCTTTAAACTCATCAACTCGAGTGAGCATAGCTTTCTCGTATTCTTCAGCTGTGTTTGTTCTAAGCTTTGCTAGCTTACGGATCTTCATTCCATCTTTAGTTTCCATAAATTCTTCTGACATTTAGTCCTCACCATCCTCTTTAATTCCACCATTACGCGCAATTTCTTGTTCTATTTCTTCCAAAGATTGCCCGGTGGTGGTATCAAATTCGTCTCTCACTTTTGCTGTAACCTTTTTGGCAATTTGTTTTTCTATCATTGGGCGATGTAGAGTATTCATAGTACAAAAACTTATTTCTTTGACTGTGTCGTCTGGCATTGCTACACCAAAATGTACAATACATCTTTTTACTCTTTCGATATCCATATTATATGCGTCTTGAAAATGCATACTTGAAAGTAATAGCGCACCATAGCTGAATGAACTTATACTTTCCCAATCCCCTCGCATCAAAAGTCGTGAAAATAACTCCATAAGCTTACCTGGTTTTTTCATATACTGCAACACACCTAAAAGGAAACGTGCTCGTAATTGTGTCTTATCAAGGAAATTTAAACCCTTATCGAGTGTTTTACCAAAATCACCTAATAAGTCTTCAAAGAGATGGATAGGTTTCTTTTCTTTGTGCTTAATTTTCTCCCAAAACCTATTGGCAAATTCGATAACTTTTAGAGGGTCAAAATATTCCATAATAGGCACCATTTCCCCAGAATCAGGATCTACAACCATATACGAAGCGAACCCGCAGTCTGGATGGCAAGTAAACTCTATTGGTTCAACATCAGCTAAGTAAGCGATTACTCTGCCAAATTCAACGATGGTAGTAAGAGGATACCAGGCATTTTCCATACTAATCTTACCATCTGTTTGTTCCTCAATCTTTTTCAGGACATCTGCATTTGTTATTCTCAGATCCTGCATTTCTTCCGCTGCAATACGTCCACATAACGAAACGGGCTGAAAAGTAATTCCACGTACGACATCAACATTGTCAATGGCATATTGTATTATATTACCAACTTCGATATCAGTAACTCCCTTTGCTATCGTTGCGACTAAAACAATAGAATTAAAGCCTGCTGTACGGCAATTGTTTATAACTCGTTGTTTGTAAGCCATAAGATTTTTAATACCGCGTGTTTTCTCGTATGTTGCATCATTTATCCCATCAAATTGGAAATAGAGTGTATCTAAGCCCATTTCCTTACACTTTTTAGTAAATTCTAAGCCTCCATTCTTTTTCTGGAATCCATAACCATTAGTTGCGACTATGACCTCCTTGAATCCGTGGTCTTTAGCCATTTTGCAAATTTCCGGAAAATCTTTTCTGACTGTGGGTTCTCCACCTGTAAACATTATTGCAACAGCGGGCATTGGTTTACTTCTGAAATGAGTCATGATTCTATCAATTTCCTTTAGAGTTGGTTCGACTAAATAGCCTGCCTGTAACACATTTGCATAACAAAAGTTACAATTGAAATTACATCGATTTGTGAGATCTATCAAAGCTAAAGAGCATGTAGAAATATGTTGTTCACATAATCCACAATTATAAGGACAACCACGTGGATCTTCTCCGATAAAATCTGGAGGATTAGTCTCACCATCTTTATCAAATTGCCAGAGAACTTTTCCTTTATCGTCTTTTTTTGCCCAATGAGTCCATTTATAATATTTTGCTGAGCTGCTAATTTTATCTTTGAAATATCCATGTTCAGAACAAGTTTTTTGCATCCATACCTCATCATTTTCTTCAAAAACTTCAGCATCAACACGTTCTAAACATTCAGGGCAAACACTCTGAGTTTTTCTGTAATATTTTTCATTTAAATAATCAGTATCGTCTAAATGGTACATTTTACGCTAACTCCTATTAAAAAATTTTAATCAAATATTCGTTTATACAAAATTATTTTTAATATTTTTAAAGATTTTTCTACTTTTCCTACTATTCCTAATATTATTTGTAAATAAACTGTAAAAGGTAATTAGGAAGCTACAACTATCATTATTTGAGATTATTTATTTTAAAATAGTGAAAAAAGGAGCTCATTCACCTTCTAGTCTTTAAAAATTATAAAAAGAATTAGTTAAAATATTAAATTATTTTCCTTTAAAGGTAGGATTTCTTTTTTCGAAGAATACTTTAATTCCTTCTTGGAAGTCTTCAGTTCCGGCAGTTTCAATAATACTTTCGGCTTCATTTTCTAAATGTGTTTTCAAATCATTAGAATAAGATTTTTTCAATAATTTTTTCGCAAGAGAAAATGCTATAGGGGCACCTTGGCTTATATTAAGTGCGAATTTTTTAACTTCTTCCATAAATGATTTTTCTGAGCTAATGATCCTATTAACCAAATTAAATTTCAAAGCTTCTTCAGCAGTGAGAATTCTATTGAGAAATATCATTTCATTTGCCAAACTTAAGCCAACTAGCTTTGGAAGATGAAATGTAGAGGAGGAATCAGGAGATAATCCTACACTAGTAAATGCCGCTCCAAATTTTGCGTTCTCAGAACTTATTCTAAAATCGCTAGCTGTAGCAAATCCTAAGCCAGCACCAAAACATGCACCATTTATACCTGCAACAGAAACAACCTTCATATTCTTTAGGAGCATAATAGCCTTATGTAGTCTACTTACTAATTCAGAGATAAAATGTTGCGGATCTTTTGCATTTTTGAACTCCATTATATCACCGCCACTACAGAAGGCTTTTCCCCTTCCAGTAATAATTAAGCATCGTACTCTATTATCATTTGAAATTTGAACTAAGGCAGAGATAAGATCTTCTGCTAATTTAATATTCAATGCGTTTAATTGATTGGGGCGATTCAAGAATACGATTGCTAAATTGTTAGAATCATCAATTTCCAGTTCTATAGTTTCAAAATTCATCATAACGTTCAGAATTAATGAAGGAGTTAATATAATAGTTATCAGAATCCTTCATAACTAAGTGCAAATTAAGCCAATAACAAATACAAAAATGTCTATTGGGAACAAATATACCTTATTTCTTTTTATCTCAATAAAATTTCTTTCTCTACCCAAATTTATAAGTTGATAAAAAAATGAGAAAAAAACAAATAATAGGATTGTTAATAGTTTTCGCCTTAATAAATGTTGTTGGTATTTCGATGATATTTTTTGTAACAGCAGAAACAAATAATGACAATTCAATAAACCCTTTTAGAACCAGAGATTATATTGGAATTGATGGTACTTCTCGAGTTGAAGGTAGAACAATAACTTATGGACAATCAATAAAAGGACTAAATTTGGCAACTGTACAAGCAGATCCAGAGACCTCATGGATTGTAGAGGTTAGTGACGACTTTGATGGGACAGTTTATAATCAAACATTTGATTGCATCTTACAAGGAGAACACTGTAATATTTGGATTGGATTGAATCCTGATGTTTGGGATGGGGGACACTTTGACAGATTTTCTCCAAATGATCCAGTTACGGGGGAAGATACTTGGTATTTTGCCTATCCTTGGAGTTCAATAGGTATTGATGCAGAAGCGGCTGCTGCTCCTGATCCTGATGGAGATGGATATTATTTACCTCCAGGTTATCAAGATTGGATAACTATGTCAGATTTGGAGAGAATTATGGACGAATTTGATAACAACATTCACGATTGTGTGCTTGAACACTTCGGAGAATATGCTGATCGACCAGGACCTTTAAATGATTATAAGATTCAAGTACTGATATTTAATATGCGAGATGGTCTCTTTTACGAACCTATAACGGCTCCATGGTTTATCATGGGATATTTCTGGTCATATGTAAGCAATAAATATGATTCAAATATATTCCATATGGATACTTATCAGTGGTGGAGACGACTTGGTGAACCAACTGACATCTATTACGGTCTTGGATCCCTTCCTCTTCAATATGAGGGTACGTTTGCTCACGAATTTCAACATCTTGTCCATTACGACGTAGATTCAAGTGAATTGTCTTGGGTTAATGAAGGATGTTCAATGTTAGCTGAGTGGATATGTGGATACGGATTTTCGCCGGGACAAATCTCTGAATACTTAATCTATTTCTGGGATACATCGTTAGTTATATGGCAAGGTTATCTCTCCAATTATGGAGCAGTATTCCTCTGGACTTATTATATGTGGGAACACTATGGTGGAGATCCATTAATATGGGATATCGTCCATGAAGAAAATGATGGAATAGATGGATGGAATACCGTTCTCTCAGAGCACGGTGTAACAAAAACATTCGATGAAATTTTCCAAGATTGGACAATTGCAAATTATCTTGATGATACATCTCAACATAATGGGATTTATGGATATTATAATTTGGATATCCCCTCTGATAATACAGAAGGATACTCAATCTCTTTAGTTATGGATATGTGGAAATCAGAATCAAATACTCCCTTCTTTGATTGGATCATCAGAAGTTATCCAAGCACAGGATTACCTTATCCATATGGGTCATGTTTACCATATGTAGCAAACTATATTGAGTTTTATAAGGGCGGAGAGGCTGAGATAGAATTAAACTTCGATGGTAACGACTATTGTGGTATTGAGGCACATAGTGGTGAATATAAATGGCATTCAGGTGGAGATGCTTGGGCATGGTATAGGTTAAGTGAAACCTTTAATATACCTGAAGGAGGAGCAACACTTAACTTTTGGACATGCTACGAAATTGAACTAGAATGGGATTTTGGCTATGTAGAGGTATATGATCAGGATACTGGTCTGTGGTGTACTCTTCCGGGAATAAATACAGTTGCTGATGTTGGATTCAATGACGGCACTGATAATCCAAACTGTCCAGGAAATGAGAGTGATTGGGATTTGGAGCCTACAGGATACTATGATGCAGGATTATGGAACGCATTCACAGGTTCAAGTGGGGGTTGGTACCAAGAATCAATGGATCTAGCTCCATTTGCAGGTCATACAATAGAGTTATACTTTACTTATTGGACTGATCCATATACACTTGAAGCTGGATGGTATGTTGACGATATAGAGATTACCGAAATCAGTTTCTTTGATGATGTAGAGGCAGGACCTGGCGATTGGACAGCATATAATGGATGGGTTAGAGATAATGCGGTTCATGATAATAACTATGAAGTGAATCTTATCACTCTCAGGAATGTTTATGATGTGAAAGGTGATTTGTGGAAGACTTTTAAAGATATAACATCAGTGGATTTAGATCATGCAACTGAAGTGGGTACAGAAGAATTTACACTAATCGATAGATCTTCTATTCAACAATTTGTTGTAATGGTGGTTACTAATCAACCAGGATATGAACATACGTTCACAACTTCTTACTCCTTTATTGCAGCAAGAAAATAAGACGGAATTCTTAATTAAGATTTTTTAAAATCTTTTTTTTTTTATTAGTAAATTTTAAATCAAAATAAGATTTAAAATTAAAAATTCAAAGTAAATACTTAAATTAAAAATAATTTCAATGTTGAAAAAAATGAACAATATTAACTCTGGTTTTGTAAATGATCTTAACATGATTTTAGCAACAGATTTTTATCAATTGACAATGACTGCTGCTTATTATCAATATAATCTTGAAAATGTTATTGATAATAAAACTGATATTGCTACATTTGAATTGTTTATCAGAAAATTTCCAAAAAATCGAAATTATTTAATTTTTGCTGGTTTAGAGCAAGTGATTTATTATTTGCTAAATGCTAGATTTACAGAAAGGATAATAGATTTTTTAAGAAATAAGGAAGTGTTTAAGAATATAGATTCTAGCTTTTTTGATGAGTATCTTCCTAAGTTTAAATTTAATCTTGACGTATGGGCCATGAAGGAAGGTAATTTTTTCTTTCCAAATGAACCTATTATGAGAGTGCAGGGACCTATATTTCATGCTCAGATAGCTGAAACATATTTGTTAAATGTTATTAATTATCAGACTCTGGTTGCATCAAAGGCTTCACGGATCAAAAGTATAGCTAACAATAAAATTCTTCTTGAATTTGGGACAAGACGATCTCATGGACCCCTTGCGGGAGTCTATGCTGCTAGAGCAAGTTATATTGCAGGATTTAACGGTACTAGTAATGTAGTAGCAGATCTTGAATTAGGAATTAATTCAACAGGTACTATGGCTCATAGTTTTGTTCAAAAATTTGATAATGAAATAGATAGTTTTGAGTCATATTATAACATTTATGGAGAAAACTCAATACTCTTAATTGATACGTATGATACCGAAAAAGGAGCAGAATTATCTTGTCAGTTTGATAATAAAATAATGGGTGTAAGAATAGATTCTGGTGATCTTATAGAACATGCGAAAAAAGTGCGAAAAATATTAAATGAAAATGGATGCGAGAAGGTAATAATTGTTGCAAGCTCAGATTTAAATGAATACAAGATAAAAGAAATTATTGATAAAAAAGCTCCAATAGATGCATTTGGTGTTGGCACGGAATTAGCAACTTCTCGCGATGATCCTACAATTTCAGGTGTTTATAAAATAATGGAGTATAAAAATAAGCCAAGAATTAAGATTAGTGAAGAAAAAGTGACGTATCCTGGAATAAAACAGGTTTATAGAATATATGATAAAGAGGGTATGTTCAAAACAGATATCTTAGCTTTAGAAAGTGAGCCCTCACCTCCTAATTCTGAATCTTTATTAGAACCTATAATGAAAAATGGGGAATTGATAGAAAAATTACCGAAGTTAAACGAAATTCAACAATTTTATTTGGAAAATATAAAGAAATTACCTAAATCCTATAAACAATTAGAACAAGTTAGCTTATTCAAATTAAACATTTCAAATAAGTTACAAAAGTTAACTAATTCACTAAAAGAACAATATTGTTGAAAAGAAGTTAATGATAATTCTTAAAATCAACATTAGTTAATTCAACACTTATATCCCATAACTGTTTTGCTATTTCCTCATCATATGAAATCTTTACTGATTCTGCCATTCTTCCTTTTTTAAAGTATTTTCCGTTTATACCATTTACTTCTGGAGAAGAAGTTAAATATATTACTTTTTTAGCAGCCCGCTTAGGACTTATCATAAACAATCCAACAAGATGGTAAAAATACTTTACAAATGGTCTAAAATTTCGAATCATATTAGTTTTCACAAACCCAGGGTGTAAGCAATTTACAGTTACTCCTGTTCCATTAACTTTTTTCGCAAATTCATAAGTGAAGAGTACGACTGCCAATTTTGAAAGAGCATACGCTTTTAATTGTCCATAATTTTTCTCTCCATTGAGATTTTCAAAATCAATAGATTTTGATTGAACACTAGAAGCCACATTCACAATCCTTGCAGGATCACCTTTCTTTATATTATCAAATAGTAAATTACTTAACATAAATTGAGCAAGATAATTAACTGCGAATGTGATTTCAATCCCATCTTCAGTTAAAGTGCGTTTATGAAGATTTACTCCAGCATTATTAATTAAAACATCTAATTTCTCATATTTATTCTTAAATTCTTCTACTAAATTATGAATCTCTTTTTGAGATGCGATATCCGCTAAGAACAAATCTACTGATTCTTTACCGCTTTTCTCTTTAATTTCTTTTATAGCTTCTTCTGCTTTTTCCTTACTTCTACACACTAAAACTAAATGTGCTCCAAGTTTGGCTAGTCCAATCGCAGTAGCTTTTCCTATACCTGAATTAGCTCCAGTAATCATACAAGTTTTTCCATTAATAATTTTTCGATTGTCTGCTCTACTCAATATAATCCCACAAATGAAATGTTAAATTTTCCTATTGAAGACTAATAAAACAAATTAAAAAATAAGGCAAGGCTAATAAAATCTAGGATTTAGGCTTAAATATAGTAGATTCAGCTATATTAAATTCATTCTATTTTAACTTTTGAAGTTTTGATACTCTTTTAAGAATCAATCCATAAAAATTGTCACTATCAACAGTTCCATTACAACTAATTTTTTTACCAACAGTAATCTGAGCTTTTTCATAAGCATTTTCGCTAATTCTGATTTTCAAATTTTCAATAGTATCAATATCTTCTTCCTTATAATCACTTTTCTTTGTTATTTGGGGACCAAATTTTATATCTTTAAGAGTAACTACATAAAATACTGTAACATTTCCTTGAAATTCAGATTCTCTTCGTTGTAGGTCAGATATCTCCCCACTATATACAGTGATCCGTGAATTAATATAATTCATTAATTTCGCTTTTGGTGATGTTTCATCAATGAGAACTTCTGATTTTTCCCCTAAAGTTCCTTCTGCTAAAGTGATATTTTTAATTTTTTCCTCAAAATTTTCTGGTAAAATGGTTAAACTCCAATCTTTAATTTTAAACCATCCTTGCTTTAATGAATAGATCAATCCTATCCAGAAATGACTACAAAAACCCATCTCTGCCCCTATTCGACAGTCACAATCTCGTTCAGGATCATTTATATTAGTGGGGGTTATAGATAAAAATGAAGTGGTCTCCCAATTCCACCCTTTAAATCGAAGCTCAATTTCATGGTCATCTGGATTAACAATCTTAATTTCAGCAATACTTTCTCTATCTTCTCCATTGATCTTCTTTAAAGCTAAGTCTATTCCATTCGAAACAATTTCTAATTCTTTTTCCTTTAATATTTCTTTGAATTCTTCTTCTGCTAATGAATCGAGTATGAAATCAATTAACTCGGACTTCTTTAATTTAGAAAATCCTTTAATATTAAAATCACGGCAGATTTTTTTCAACTCATCAACATTCAAATATACTAATAAATATTTTAAATAAGTTCTATCATCAATTGTTCTATCCATTTTATCTCAAGCCCACACTTTTTAAAATATTAGTACTCCAAGTATAATTTTACTTTATAGCTTATAATTATAACTAATGGTTATCATTATTTTCTTAATTTAGAAATCTAAACATCAAGTCTTGATAATATAAACAAAATAAACCTTTCACATAATAAAGAAAAACCAAAGGTATTATTTTACCATAGTTCCTCTTACAAGAAATTGCGTTAAATTATTAATAAGTTCTTCTTCATAAAGTTCAAAATTCGAGCGAATCCACCAATTATAGACTCCAATCACGGTTGAAGTCCATATTCTCGCCGTCACTTTAGGGTTCTGGACACGAGCTCCGAATTCCATAAGCTTTAAAATAATTTTTTCTACTTCATCTGTAAAATTATCAATAATCTCATTTTTCTTCTCTCTATATTTTACATTTATTCCCCCCATTTGTTCAAAAAAGATGAGAAATGTCTCCTTTTTTGCTCTAAACATTTTTGCATAACCTCGAAAAAGGTTTTTAACTGCGGAAATGGGGGGTGCTCTATTTTCTTTGAAATAAATAAATAAAGCTTTAAATTTACTTATCATAAGTTCAGCTATTTCACTAATTATTACTTCAAATACTTCCTCTTTGCTTTTAAAATAATTATAAAAATTTCCTACAGAAGTCCCTGCTTTTCTTGTAATGTCTTTTATACGAGTATTATTAAATCCTTTTTCCTCAAAAACAGATAGAGATGACATAATAAATAGATTTCTTTTCTCCTTCTTAATTATTTCAGACTTTTTTGCCCTTAAAGACATTTACAGTCATCTCGAAAAATTTTGAATAATTTATATCTTGACGAACTTCATTAAAAATATTATTACATGTTAAGAAATCATATTATGATTTATTACTTTTTAATCTTCAAATTGAAATATATTTAATTAGTTACCTATCAGCCTATAAAATCTCCTTTTCTTTGAAATTCAACGTCTATATTTCAATATAAAGCAGATCATTACAATTTAAGAAGTAAATAATAAAGAAGAACGATCATAATGGGAAAATGACGGGATTTATACAAAAGTGTTATTTTTAGTGTTCTTATATACTATTTCCAAAAATTACAAAGATAAATGCAAAATAAATGAACGTTCATTCAGTGAATGGGGATTCGGTAAAAATCAAGAAATTTTAACCGTTGCAAGTGTAGGAAAAGATTTATATAGTCGAATATCTTTCTTCATAAAAAGATTTATTTAATTAAAAAAACATTTGAATAAAACATTAATATGAGGTGAAAATGTAGGTGAGTATTCTAAATCCGGATTTTCTGTTAAAATTTGGAGAAATTAAATTTGCAGAAGAGAATAGTATGTGTATTAATGATTTTGAACTTTCTTTAAGAAAGCATTTAGCAGGTAAAGAAAAAAGACCTCGTGGACGATACAAATTTGGTGAAATTAATAATACTTTAATAAAAGATTTTACTACATCATTTATGAATTATTTTGAATAAGTAAATTTTATTCCAAAATTAAATTTTAACAGATTCAATTTTTAGCTATATTTTTTACTTGATCAATTATTTTTCTGTTTTTTGTTTCTTATTATATCACCCTCTATTTCTTTTATGAAATATATTAATAGATTTTAAAATTTACAGATACTTTTAAACTATTATGGAAATTTTTCAAGAGATTGAAGAAAGATTTATTGATGTAAATGGAGTAAAACTTCATACGATTGTTTGTGGTTCAGGAGAACCTTTAATAATGCTTCATGGATTTCCTGAATTCTGGTACTGTTGGGCTAAAATTATTCCTTTGCTTAAAGATTATTTCAAACTAATTATCCCCGATATGAGAGGCTATAATTTATCTGATAAGCCTAAAGGTGTTGAAAATTATAAAATTGATCTATTAATGGAGGATATCAAATGCTTAGCTGAAAAATTGAACCTAGAATCATTTTATCTTGCAGGTCATGACTGGGGTGGAGTAGTTGCGTGGCCATTTGCAGAAAAATATCCAAATTTGATAAGAAAATTGATAATTTTAAATGCTCCACATCTAAAGATTTTTCAAGAAAAGCTTAGAACTGATAAAAAACAACAAAAAGCTAGCTTCTATATATTTGAATTTTTAAAACCTAATGGAGAAAAGTTTGTAATTGAAAATAACTTTTACTGGCTAAAACAAGCTGTATTTACTAAAAATTTTAGTGATTTTGATAAAGAGAAATATATAGAAGCTTGGGCTCAACCTGGAGCTATTGAAGCTGGAGTTAACTATTATAGAGCTAATATGAGCTTTGAACAATTAACAGGAATCATTAAGGTTCCTACATTAGTCATTTGGGGTATGAAGGATGTGGCATTAACATCTCAACTACTTGATGGATTGGGCGATTATGTAAATGATTTACAGATCGAACGCAATGAAAATGCGACTCATTGGATAACCCATGATGAACCAGAATTCGTAGCTTCAAAAATACGAGAATTTATTCAAATTTAATTATCATTATGAAATGGAATTTTGATTTATTCTATCTTACTATATATTTCAAATCTGAAATTATAGAATTCGGGTATAAACTTTGAAATATATGGCTAATAAATATTATAAATTAAAATCAATAAGTTTATTAGAATCATTTATTCATAAAAACATAATAAAAAGAATTTAATTTGTACAATCATTATACTAATTGTAAAAAAAAGTTAATTTAAATATGTCTGACGATAATTCTGAACTCTGTTGGACTGTAAAACTCGATTGGCTAAATATTTTAATCAAGTTAAATCTTGATGGAATTTCACAAATTCCAGAGTACAAAAAAGAAAAAGCTCTTAAAAAGATTACAAAAAGTTATGGTCCAGAAATTCTAATGGAATTTGAACCTGAATATTTAGAAGAACTAGTCGCAATTGAACTTGGAGAGATAATGAAAAAAGAATTATCTGCCCTAGCTAGACAAAAAGAGAAAATGGAAGAAGAAATCAGGAACAAAGTAATACCTTTTAAAAAAGGTGGGATTGTTCGAATTGATCCTAATGATTTAAAAAACTTAAAAGGCAATCCCGAAGATATGTTAAAATATTTTTATAAGAAATTTCTTGGAGAGGACGATGATGATAACGATGAAGATAATGACAACTACAAGGAAGATGACAATACTGGCTATTATATTTAATAAAAAAAATTAAAATATTTTACGTTTTAGATAGTTAACATCTACTCTTTTTATCTT
>SMTZ1_10001155_pt1 | contig 29130 bp, 19 predicted proteins | sample DeeMarSWOR136_30_FD_25667 | JGI IMG/M metagenome (IMG submission 25667) | reverse complement strand
ACAGCCGACTGGTCAAACAAGGGGGATTCCCGGATACATCAGCTGGGAACTCCCTTTGTACTGGCCAAAACCATTCGCGAAAATTATCCCCAGGTGGAGGCCATAACCCAAATCTCGGGTCCTGTTGGCGATGTGATCGTAAGATACCGGGATACTGCTTTCAAGGAAACCGATGCCTTCTGCGCCGAGCCATCCTTTTTTGATGTCTTTAGCTTTCCGCTTCTTGATGGTGATCCTGAAACATCCCTTAAGGATCCAAATATGATGGTCATAACCCAGTCTCTTGCCAGAAAGTATTTCGGCGCTGAAGATCCTCTGGGCAAAACCATGGAGATACAGGCCTCGGGTGAAAAGTTACTTTTCAAGATTACGGGAGTGATGGAAGACATTCCTCAAAACTCCCATTTCCGGTTCGACATGCTCATTTCCATGAAGACCGTCTACCCCGAGCCCAGTATGGGCTGGACATGGAACAACTACACCACCTATGTCACTCTTCAGGAAGGCGTGACCCAAAGCCTAATGGAGGAGAAGCTTGTAGAGATCGATAAGGTCTATTTCGAGGGGGGGCGCGAGCATATCCCCTGGATCTGGACCCTGACCCCCATTACACGAATCCACCTTCATTCAGACCTGGTCACGGGAAACCAGCCCAACGGAAGCATAGCCTATGTAAAACTGTTCACGGTAGTGGCAATTCTCATCCTCTTCATCGCCGGCATCAATTTCGTCAACCTGGCCACAGCTCGATCCACCCGCCGCGCTAAAGAGGTGGGGCTGCGCAAGGTCGTCGGCTCTCTTCGAAGGCAGATCATCCAGCAGTTTCTGGGAGAATCCATCCTGATGTGTCTGATAGCCTTGATCTGCGCTATCATTATCATCCAGGCCGCCATGCCCTTCTACCGGAATCTTACAGGGAAGAGTCTAGTCCTCTCCTATTTCGGGAATCCTTTTGTTATCCCAGGGCTGCTGGGTTTGGCTCTGACGATCGGAATTCTTGCCGGCCTCTATCCCGCTTTTTTCCTTTCTTCATTCAAACTGGCCAATGTTCTGAAGGGATCTCCACTCGCCGGCAGGGGGCGAGGAGCCCTTTTCCTTCGCAACGGACTTGTTGTTTTCCAGTTTGCTATGTCTGTGCTGCTTATCATAGGATCCCTGGTCATTTTTCGGCAGCTGGAGTTTATCAAGAATCAGAGGTTGGGTTTTGATAAAGAGCATGTGGTGGTCATCCATAACGCCGACACCCTGGGCGGCCAATTGGAGACCTATAAAGAACAGCTGAAACAGAAGTCAGCCGTTCTCGGTGTGACGGCGGTCCGCTCGGTCCCTGGTCGGGGCACTCCGAATTGGGGGATCGGTGTCGAAGGCGTTGAGCGCGAACGGCCCCTGAATATGAACTTCATGACCTGTGACCAGGATTTTGCCGAAGTCCTGAATATCAAAATGTTGGAGGGTAGGTTCATGTCCAGGGAGTTCCCTTCCGACAAAGATGCCGCAGTCATCAACAAAAAGGCCGCTGAATACTTCGGGATCCCCGATCCAGTCGGGAAAAAACTCCGCATCGGGTGGACTCAGAAAGATCTGACCATAATCGGAGTCATAGACAATTTTCATTTCGAGTCCCTTCACAGGGAAGTCCGAGCCATGGGATATATCCTCCCCGAGGCCATCGACTCTACACGCAAACCCTATCTGCTTGTCAAAATCAGCTCTCAGGTGACCTCCAGCGTTCTAGCCGATCTCCGGAAGACATGGGAATCCATTTCTGCTGGCCTCCCCTTTGAATTCACTTTTCTGGATGAGAAGATCAACAGCCTCTACCAGAACGATAATCGGGCAGGGAAGATCGTCGCTCTCTTTTCCTTTTTGGCTATTTTCGTCTCCTGCCTTGGCCTGTTCGGCCTCGCCACCTATGTTGCTGAACAGCGGACCAAGGAGATCGGTGTCCGGAAAGTGTTGGGTGCTTCGCTATCCAGTATCATGTGGCTGCTTACAGGGCAGTTCGTCAAATGGGTGATCGTTGCCAATCTGGTCGCCTGGCCTGTGGGATATTGGATCATGAACCGTTGGCTTCAGGGATTCGCCTTCCGAGCCTCTCTTTCAGTCGGGATCTTTCTGGTCAGTGGACTGGCCGCTCTGAGTATCGCCGCCTTGACCATCAGTTCCCAGGTGATCAAAGCAGCCCTGGCTAATCCAGCAGAGAGTCTGAAATACGAATAGGCTTCGGATTGACCTGACTCACCTGAGAGGAATCATCAAACGGATTACAATTTTAATACTGCGCCGCCGAGTAACGTACTAACAAAGGAAACCGTTCCTCCCAGGACTGTTCCCCAGATGAGATCAACCACAGTCACGACAAGGGGCCAATCTCTGAGTGTGGCCAGATTGGTCAAATCATAAGTAGCGTAGCTGATCAAGCCGAAAAGGGCGCCGTACAGCAGGGCACGGAGCGGGACCTCTGCCTGCAGAGACGGCCGAATGACAAAGAGAAGAAGGCCGACGATAAAGAGTAGGTAAAAGAGGAATGCTGCTGCCCAGTTCACCTTAGAGCTCATCAACGACCCGAGGTGGCGCCGGTAAAAATCTTTGGCCACCAAACCCAGCCAGATCATGTCGATCACGAAAAACGTAGCCAGGGTAATGAAATAGAGAAATACCACTTGTTTGATTGACATCATATCCTCCATTTGTATTTGCTATTGACGCACATTTTTAAACCATGCTATTGAATGCCCTCTCTTCGGATGTTGGTCGCATAATTTGAAATCTTGGAATAAGATATCACATCCAAAATGACAAGGGCAACGACTCATGTGCCCTCGAATCGACGATCCAACTCGAAGACCTTGCGGATCATGTTAGCCCAGCCTTCGGAGGGCAAATAGCTTAATTCATCTTTAGTTTCTAAGATATAAAAAAATTCATCTTCCAATTCACCCCAAAAGGGTATTGTGAAATTCTCAATACGAATTATTATTTGCATAGACTATTTTTCGAGCTTTGACATGTCTGAATGGTTTTCAATACCAAAAATAAATGACCGAGTGTTTTCTTTGGTAGGAACTTTGAACATAAAGAAGAGCTTGGTTCTCGAAGAAGCAAAGAAAGATTGACAAAAGGGGAGGGGATTTATGTTGCAATTGAGTAAAAAATCTCTTATTCATCTAGTTTTTTTTATTGTCACATCCTTTTTTCTGTTCTTAGTCAGCGCAAGCCCAGCTATTGGACAGACGCTTCAGGTATTTATACAGCCACAAGGGGCTGTAGACATGGGAGCTCAATGGCAGATCGTTGGAGAAGGCATATGGTACAACAGCGGGGATGTGGCAGAAGTTGCACTAGGGCAGGTGGAAATCGAATTCAAGACCCTTTCTGGGTGGACCAAGCCAGCCAACCAGACGATCGATGTCACAGTTAACCAGTTGTACATGGCAACAGGCATTTACCAGGAATTGAAGGGTACGCTTCAGGTATTTATACAGCCACAAGGAGCTGTAGACATGGGAGCTCAATGGCAGATCGTTGGAGAAGGCATATGGTATAACAGCGGGGATGTGGCAGAAGTTGCACTAGGGCAGGTGGAAATCGAGTTCAAGACCCTTTCTGGGTGGACCAAGCCAGCCAACCAGACGATCGATGTCACGGTTAACCAGTTGTACACGGCAACTGGCATTTACCAGCGACTTAAGGGTAGGCTTTCTGTCACCCTCAATCCGCAAGACGCAGCCGGAAAAGCAAAATGGAGGATCAGAGAACGCAGCCTACTAGGCTGGTTTTCATCAGGCAAGACGATCCAAATCCCTTTTGGAATCTGGACCATCGAGTTCGGAAGTGTGCGTGGCTACATCAGACCTAATCCAAGATCCGTCACTATCTCCTCGCCTGCTCCAAAGAACGTACCCGTAACATACGAGCGTCTGCTTCTTGGAAAGATCAGGGTCGTAGCAAATAATACCATAAAGAAGCGTAACAACTTTACAGCCAGCGGCAACGTCCGATTGGCCTTTAAAGAATCGACAGGAGGCTATACAGATGAAATTATCGCCATAGGCGGAACGCTTACAGGGACGCTATCACCACCTGTCATCAACGGCAGCGGAGCAATATCTGTATGTCAGAGTGCCCACAATCTACCACTTTTCTCAATGGATGCCTTTTATAAAGGCTCATTTTCCATGAATGCAGAAACCCTTGAAATAAGGAACCTAAATTTTAGAGCCGGAGTCAAGTTCATGGGATTCGCGTTCGACATTAAAAAATTAATGTTCTTCCCTGATCCTTTCTATATTTCCATGGAAGTTGAACTCGTTCTTCCTCCATCCATTTTTGGAGGGGGAGGCAACATTCACCTCAAGCGCCTTGATCTACAAAGAGGACAGCCTCCTGTTGTCATCGGGAGAGCCGAACTCTATGATTGCAACATTTTCGATTGGATAGTGATCGAGGATACCTTTATAGATATAGATACTACAACAAATTCTTTCTGGCTTAACGCGGGCCTGATTAAGCTCGACGATATCCTACCTCCATTTACAGGAATTTTCAGATTGGAAAACGGAAAGCTGGTTCAACTCAAACTTGCTGTTTATGACGCAGACATCCAATTTCTAAAAACCGTGCCTCTTTATCTCCAAGACCTGGGATTTGACCTTCGCAATCCGTCGAGCAAGCTGGGACAGATTCAAACAAACATCAGGTTCACTGTTCTTCCTAATGATATCGCATTAGCTGAACAGCAAGGAAATCTTTTAATCGGATTCACCGGTGAAATCGAAGGAACCTTGCGTTCTCATGCCCTTTTGGGCTTCAGGTCATCGACCTCTTATGTCCACTTTATCCCTTCCAGAAGCTTGCACAACAATTTCTCAGGAAATTATGTCTGGGGATTGCTTAAAATAAGTGGAGCTACCACTGTTACCTGGATGCCCGCATTCTCTTTCTCAGGGAATGGGAGTGGGACTGTCGGCTTCAGTGTGCCTAAATGGGCAAGAATTTTCGTTAAGAAGAAAATGGTTGGCGATTACCTCTATATCGCGAATGCAAATGCCTCTATCAGTAAGTCTGGATTCGATGCCAGTGCGAAATTTTTGAACTTCATCCCCCTGAAAGTTCATTTCGATCCAGTAAAAAAAATGACACAGGATATCGATCAAATCGAAAGCACGACTCTGCCTGTGGAAACGAGAACCTATACCAATGGATTCTCTTCTGAAGGCAACGCTTATCTCGTCAAAGAAAATACCCCAGCTGTGATTTTCACTGGGATCGGTCAGCAAAATACACCCTATATTGTGCTTGTCCAGCCAGACGGGAAGAGATTAGATCCTATGGATGATCTGCCGCCAGAGGGAAGGAATTTTAAATACAGGGTGGACGACGAGGACAAAACTGTTTCTTTCCTGATAGGAAAACCGATAGTCGGCACTTGGACGGTCAATCTCCTGAGTGCTGGAGAGACGGGTGAAACAGATATATATTTTTTTAGGGCAAATAACGATCCAAGGATCATTTTGGACAGGATCGAGCAGATATCTGACAACTATTACAGGATTTTTCTAAAGGCTTATGATCCCGACAATAAAGCCAAGGTGACCTTGTTCTGGGACAACGACAACAAAGATTTTAACGGCGTTTCCGTAGGAACTGCTATTGAGCAAGATGGGCCGATGACCATCGACTGGCAACCAGAAGATAACTTATGGAATTCAGGCTATCTATATGTGGAGATCGATGATGGGAAAAATCCTCCAGTACGTGTCTACTTCAAGGAGAATATTACACTCGTGCGAAGCAGCCTACCCAGTCCATTATTCCGGTCCCGTAAGGTTGTTGACGATGTTCTGATCCTCAATCTCAAACTCGAAGATACGGCTCAGATGAGTGCTCTTAAGGTATATTATAGCCGTGACCTCGAGCAGGAAGTCTTGACAACGTATGCCCTTGCCCCAGCTGGAAGCCAAATCAAATTAAAGGATGGGCCGATAAAACCAGGGAGATTTTACCAGTTAGGCGTTTCGGCTATGGACAGCCAAGGTGGGGAAACCGAGATGAGCAACCGTAAAAAAATCAAGTACAAGGCTCAAAAAAGTAACAATTATCCGTATTTCACGAGCAAACCTATTCTTGAGGCTGAGGCCGGGAGAGAATATGTCTATGCATTCAGTGCGGTCGACTGGGATAACGATCTGTTGACTTATATGCTGGAGAGTGCCCCAGAAGGAGTATCGCTGGACAGCGTGAATCAGACTCTACACTGGATCCCAGGAGATGAGGATGCAGGCGATAATTTTGTTGTCCTCGTTGTCAGCGACGGCCGGGGAGGTACAGATTTGCAATCGTATGTACTTAAGGTCTCAACCTCAGGCACATCGATTGTAAATGTTGAGACAAACTTCATTAAATATGAATCCGGCTCCGAGTTCGAGGTGCAAGTCTTCGATCACCTGGCCAACGTTGACAGCAGTGTCCAAGATGAGCTCGAAGTCAAAATCGCCGATGTATATGGATACGAGGAATGGCAACTTGTCCTTTATGAAACTTCAGCGAACTCCGGTATTTTCAAGAGAAGTATTGATCTGAACAACTCATTTCAAACTATTCCATATTGGCTGCTCACTAAGCCTTTCTATAACTTGGAACATGAGTTAATCGTGAGCTGGTCACCTCAGGAAGAAAAGACACGTAAAATTAAGACAGTGCTTAATTAGAGAAATTGGAGATTCGATAACGTTCAGGTACTTGTGAGCGAATCTTACTCTTAAGGAGCTTTGGTGCACGAGCCCATTGTAATACATCGGGGATGGCTCCATTCTTTACTGGCGGTTAGATTTTCGCAATATTTTATGATTTCTATTGCACAGTGTTATAAATAAAGAGGTCTCGATGAGGCAGTGAGAAAGCTTCGGCTAAATGTGGCGGGCTTTTTCGATGATTCCCTTTGCGATATCCGGAAAAACAAGTTTATGAAGCGGCTTGGTGAGATACCAGTATAACCTTCCCCAGAGACCTTTCGGATAATAATGGGCTGTCTGGATGAGATTTGTCCCCTCTATAGAAAATTCAAGCCAGGCTTTTCCTGGAACCTTCATTTGATTCACTAAAAGCAGTCTTTGGTTGGTCTTGATATCGACAACCTTCCAAAAATCGAGTCCATCGCCGATCCGGAGTCTATGGGGATCCCTGCGTCCCCGGCTTAATCCGGGTCCGGCGAAAATGATATCGATAAACCCCCTCAGCCGCCACATCCAGTCATATTTGAACCATCCATTATCTCCCCCTATAGATTCGACCGCAGCAAATACCTTATCTGGAGGGATATCGTTAAAACCATAAACCAGTCTATCTCTGAAAATAGCAGATTCAATGCGATCCTGTCCCTGAATATCGCATGTCTCCTGGGAGCTGCTGTCACACCACCGGCTGATAACTTGATTTGTCTCAATATCCGATATCGCTCTTCTGATCGAATCTTCATAAGACAGGGGATGAACTTGCGGAAAGTATTTCAAAGCATTTTTGTTCCCCACCACTGTCTCTGATTTCAATCCATCGATGAGCGCGCGGGCGATCGGGAAAGGAACAGGGGTCATGAGCATGAGCCAATATGAAGAAAGCCAGGGAGATAAGACAGGTACAGGTATGATGGTTCTTTTCAGTCCCATAACAGAGGCAGCACGTATGAGCATATCCTTAAACCTCATTTGTTCCGAGCCGATATCGACGATGAGATTTTGGTTACTGCCCAGGTCCTTGGCTTGATAGAGATATTCCAAAACATCCGAGATGCCGATTGGCTGTGTTTTTGTGCGAACCCATCTGGGAGTGATCATCACAGGAAGTTTCTGAATGAGGTTCCGGATGATTTCAAAGCTGGCACTTCCTGAACCGATGATCACTCCTGCTCGGAACCACAGTGTCTGGATTTGACCGGGTTTGGCACTCAGAATCTCTCCTGTTTCGATTCTGCTTCGTAAATGTTTGGAAGCCGTCTCTTTTTTACCCAATCCTCCGAGATAGATAATTCTTTTCACTCCATTTTCGACGCAAGCGTCGATGAAATTTTGTGAACTCATGCGTTCGAGCTGTTCAAAATCTAGACTGGCTCCCATGGAATGGATCAAGTAATATGCTACATCTATTCCACTTAGCGCTTCTCGAAGGGATTCTCTGTCCAGCGCGTTGCCCTCAAAGATTTCGATACGATTCTGGTTTAGATCATGGATTTTTTGGACATTCCGGACCAGTAGACGGAGGCGCACTCCTTCATCCTCGAGGAGTCTTTCCTTGAGCCTCCTTCCGATATATCCGGTTGCGCCTGTTAGCAGAATATTCAAGATTGGCACCTTACTCCAGGGGGCAGCTCACAGAGTTCCATCCAGCAAGCCCTGTTGGCTCGATTCTCTCAAAAAACATTCAATCCTTCCACCTGGATTTTTAGGACATATAAATCAGGCTTCCCCTGATCCATGCGCAGAAACATAAGATTTACTTCTGACAAACAATCAAAATGTATATGTGAGACCTGCGCTTAAAAAATGGATCAAGGCAAAATTATAGACTTCCTCCACATCCGCGCCGCCCTCCAAGATTCTATAACCTGCCTTCAAGCTCAAATTATCATTCAGGCGGTATTGCAGAGCGATTAAAACATCTTCAGCCCTTCCTTGGGGAGCCCATGCTCCATCTCCCTCGAGCAGCAATCCCCAGTCTTTGTGAAACTGCCATAATATTCTGAAATTGATGAGGGGAACGAATCCAACATTCGTTTTTTTCGAGATTTTGTCGTTTCCTTCGATTTCGATGGCTGCATCTCTTATTTTGGCTGTGAATCCAATTCCCACCTGCCATTTTTCTTTCCTGATAAAATCGTATCGGTAGGTCAGGCGATAGGAATTGAATGTGTACGAACCATTTAGAGGGATGTTTGGCGGGAAAGTTTCTTCAAAGAATGTAACCTCTTTAGGCACTTCACCCGAAGCATTCAAAGTAAACGGAGCTGCAAAAAGGGAAAATGTGTGCCTGGATTTGAGTTGATATCCCAATCGCACCCTGAAAAAATATGAGGGATCGGTCTGCAAATCATCGGAGAGAGAGAACAGGGTCCCAGTTTCCTGAGGAATCTTCACATCGTTGTAGCCACTCAAGGCTAATCCGTTTTCAAAGTCTATAAACCAATCGGCATTAGCCTGTGCACCGATGGCGATTGTAGCAAAAATCAAGATGAATACGGATGTCAGTCTTTTCTTTTTCATTTATGTTCTCCTGAATAAACCATTATAGACAAAATTGAAAGATTGGTATACGGCAAAAAGAACAAAATTGGATTAAAAAAGCATCAGAGAAGAGGAAAAGAGCTCACGGCCTGCTTGATGAGAACAAGGATGTTCCCAGGAAAGATACCCAGTTGCAGGACCCCATACAGACAGAGAAACAGAACGAGGAAGAGAGCCGGATTGTCGATGTTGATGTCGACTTCATAGGCCGGTTCTCTCATGTACATCATGATGATGATCCTCAAATAATAAAATACAGACACAAGGCTGGCCAGTACGCCGATAATGACCAGAGAAACCAGTCCTTGCCTGACTGCAGCAGAGAAAACATAAAATTTAGCCAGGAATCCTCCAGTAGGGGGAAATCCAGCCAAAGAGATAAGGAATACAGAGAACGTGGCTCCTATCCAGGGATATTTAAATCCGATTCCTCTGTAGTCTTCGAGCTCAAGATATTCATGATCCTTCCGGCCTAGGGCGATGACCGAAGCAAAAGCCCCGATATTCATGAAGAGGTAGACGGTCAAGTAAAAGACGAGACTTTCTCTGTCACTGGCTAAAATGGCCACCATCAAGTAACCCGCATGCGCGATACTGGAATAAGCAAGGATCCGTTTGACATTGGTCTGTCTGAGAGCGATGAGGTTCCCGACAATCATGGTCAGGACAGCGACAATCCAGAGAAGTGAAAAAATGAGCTGCGATTCCAGGGCCTCCTGGAAGTAAGGATAGAATATCCTGAGAAGCACAGCAAACCCAACCGCCTTGGGTCCGACAGAGAAAAAAGCCGTAATCGGTGTTGGAGCCCCCTGGTACACATCCGGTGTCCACATATGGAAGGGAACCACCGCAATTTTAAATCCGAATCCAATAACAACGAAGCCCAATCCAACAAGGGCCATCAGGCTGAGTGTCGATTCAGATTGGAAATATTCAACTATCGATGCGATTCCGGTCGACTGCACGGCACCGAAAAGAAGCGCTATACCGAAGACAAGGAAGGCCGATGCAAAACTGCCGAGCAAGAAATATTTGATGGCTGCTTCGGAGGACTTCTCATCGCTCCTCCGTAAACCGGCAAGAGCATAACTAGATATGGAAAGAACCTCCAAGCCCAAGAAAATCACGACAAGATCACGAGAGGAGACCATGATGATCATTCCTGAGAGAGCGAACAGCAGGAGGGCGTAATACTCCCCGTAATTTGTGTCCTGGAGGGTGAGGTATTTCATCGAAAGCAGGATGATCAGGAAGGTAGCCAGGGCAAGAATAAAGGAGAAGAAGAGTGACAAGTTGTCCAGAATCAGGTTGCCGTCGAAGTAGGAGTAAAATTTATTCCAGAACTGGGCGCAAACAGCAGCACAGGCTATCAGGAATATCATGGAGATATAGGCCAAGTAATTTCTGTTTTCTCTCTTGATGAAGACTTCCAGGAGCAAAATGAGCAGGGAAGCAGCCACGATGATCAGGACTGGAGAGAGCGCGTAGATGCTGTTCATCTTGGTTCTTCTTCCTCTTTTTCGATGTCTTCTTTATCGCTTTCGTTTCCCATCAGAATATATTGAGGGATATTCCCCTTTTCCTCTTGGGCTTTGGTAAAAATGGCTTCCCTTTTGTTGACCTGGTTGAGAAGGTGGGTCACAGAGGTGTCCATTTTCCTCAAGAATGTCTGGGGATAAATGCCCATCCAGAACATCATAATCACGATGGGAACGAGATAGACGATCTCTCGGATTCTCAGATCCTTGAAGGTGAGGATCTTTTGATTGGTTATGGGACCCTGCATGACTCTCTGGAACATCCAGAGAAGGTATGCGGCTGCCAGGATGACGGTTGTGACTCCTAGAACAGCAAACAGCGTGCTGGTCTTAAATACCCCGAAGAGACAGAGGACTTCTCCGACAAAACCGTTGAGTCCAGGAAGGCCTACTGAGGAGAGCATGAAGATCAGGAAAAAGGCTGAAAAGATCGGCATCTGTTTGCTGACACCGCCAAAATCCTTGATCAACCTCGTGTGGGCTCTCTCGTAGAGTATGCCCACGCACAGGAACAGAGCTCCTGTACTCAGCCCATGGTTAAGCATCTGGTAGATGGCTCCCTCTACGGCTTCGAAGTTCAAGGCGAACACTGCCAGCATGATGAGACCCATGTGGCTGACACTCGAATAGGCAACGAGCGATTTAACATCCTTCTGGATAAGGGCCATCAGGCCGCCGTAGATGATCCCGATGATACTCAGCACGGCAAGTACTGGAAGGAATTTCTGCAGAGCATCTGGGAACAGGGGAAGGGCAAAACGTAAAAATCCGTATGTGCCCATCTTCAGCAGCACGGCTGCCAGAACGACAGAGCCGGCAGTTGGCGCCTCGACGTGGGCATCCGGCAGCCAGGTATGAAACGGAAACATGGGCACCTTGATAGCAAAAGCCAGTCCAAAAGCCAGGAAAAGCCAGATTTGAACGCTCGGATTGAGCATCATGCGGTAGTAATCGAAGATGTTCAAGGAATAGACACCTGTTGCTTTATAGAAGAGGGAATACATATAGAAGATGGCAACCAGCATGAGCAGGCTGCCGAGCATGGTAAAAAGGACAAATTTCACCGTCGCATAGATCTTTCGATGGCCGCCCCAAATCCCGATTAGAAAATACATCGGAATCAGCATCGCTTCCCAGAACACATAAAAAAGGAAGAGGTTGAGAGCCACGAAGACTCCAATGATCCCGGTCTGGAGCAGCAGCATAAAGATCAAATACTCTTTGACACGGCTCTTTATGTAAGTCCAGGAGGAAAGAATAACGATGGGCATCAGAAAAGTGGTCAGCAGCACGAGATAAAGGCTTATGCCGTCGATACCGATATGGTAATTTATGCCATATCCAATCCATGCCGCTTTTTCTACGAATTGAGGTTCCGGGGTCTGGGCATTAAAATTGAAATAGAGATAGAGAGAAACGATAAAGGTGATGATCGTGATAAATAGGGCCAGATAGCGCAGGAGATTCTCCCTTTCGCGGCCGATGAAAATGAACAGTACAGCTCCGGCTAGGGGGAGAAAAGTCACGATGCTCAGTATTGGTATATTCATTTTTTAAAACAGTAAATAGCCTAACAGGAATATGGCTCCTAGTAAGAATATCAATGCATAGTCCTTGATCAATCCTGTCTGGAAATAGCTCAAGACCTTTCCGAAGAAATTGGTGGCTGAGGCTGATCCGTTGACCGCACCGTCGATGACCTTGAGGTCAAAATGATCATACACGACCTCAGAACCCTTTATGGTCGAATTCACGAAAAGCGTGTTATACATCTCGTCGACATAATATTTGTTATACAGAAGTTTATAGAGACCCGGGAAACGGGCCACAAAGTTATGGGGAATTTTTGGATTCTTGATGTAAAACACCCATGCGATGTATATCCCCGTTACTGCTACAGCCACAGAAATCAGGATCAGCATCCACTCTGTACCGATGCTCAGGTGGACCTCATGGGCACGTTCGATAACAGGCTCCAGAAACCGGCCGAAAAAGTCGAGGTTCTTGCCGAAGACTACGGGGAGTGCTGCATATCCTGCAATGACGGAAAAGAAGGCCAGGAGAACGAGCGGGATGGTCATCACGCGGGGTGATTCATGAAGGTGTCTTTTGGCTTCAGGCTCGAGCCGTTCCTGTCCAAAAAAGGTCAAAAAGATCAGGCGGAACATATAGAAGGCGGTCATCACGGCACCGAAAATGCCCAGAGCCCAAACAAAATACTGTCCGTTGGCAAAGGCACTGGTGAGGATGGCATCCTTGGAGAAAAATCCGGAGAGAAAGGGAATTCCGGAAATCGCAATAGCCCCAATCAGGAATGTGGGGTAGGTGAGGGGAAGATATTTTCTCAGCCCTCCCATCTTCTGCATATTCAGCTCTCCCGAGAGGGCATGCATCACGCTCCCTGCTGCCAAAAACAGGAGGCTCTTGAAGAATGCATGGGTGTAAAGGTGGAACATTCCTGCGGCATAGGCGCCTACACCGCAGCCGATAAACATGTATCCGATTTGGGATATGGTGGAGTAGGCTAAAACCTTCTTGATATCGTTTTGGGTCAGGGCCATGGTCGCAGCAAAAACCGCTGTCAATGCGCCTATGATGGCCACGATATTCATCACTGCACCTGAAAATGTAAAGAGAACGTTCATCCGTGCAACCATATAGACGCCTGCGGTCACCATTGTCGCTGCGTGGATCAGCGCGCTCACTGGAGTTGGACCTTCCATGGCATCAGGAAGCCAGACATATAGAGGGATTTGGGCCGATTTTCCGGTGGCTCCCACAAAAAGAAGAATGGCGATCAGCGTGGCCATACCCTGGGTGATCTCTCCGCCACCGATTGCCTCGTTGATTACCCGGAACTCGCCGCTTCCGATGTGGATGAAGATAAAAAAGATACCTAGTAGAAAAGCAGCGTCGCCTATTCTGTTGACTATAAAAGCCTTTTTTCCGGCATTGGCTGCTGAATGTTTTTCGAACCAAAATCCGATCAACAGGTAAGAACAGAGTCCGACTCCTTCCCACCCGACAAACATCAGGACGAGGTTGGAGGCCATGACAAGGATAAGCATGGAAAAAGTGAAGAGGTTCATGTAGGTGAAGTAGCGAGTGTACCCCCTGTCCTCAGCCATATATCCCACAGAATAGACATGGATGAGGAATCCTACTCCTGTGACCACCAAAGCCATGACAGCAGAAAGGGGGTCGAGTTGGAGGGAGAGGTCAGCCTTGAAGCTTCCAGCATGGATCCAGGAAAAAAGGTTCTTGACTATGGTGGCGTGTTCATGGCCTGCTTGGAGCAGCCCGATGAAAGAGATGACCGAGATGACAAAAGAGGCAAAGACAGCAAAACAGGCTTGGAAAGAGACGTATTTCTTAGGTAGCTTTTGACCGAATACTGCCAGAATGAGAGTGCTGAGGGCCGGAATAAACGGAATCAGCCAGAATATCTCAGTCATTTTACCCTTTCATCAATTTTATGTCTTCGGATTTTATGGTCTTTTTCTGTCTGTATATGAGAAGGATGATGGCTAAACCAACAGCCGCCTCTGCCGCAGCCACCGTGATGACAAAAAACACGATGACTTGCCCATCTATTGAACCCGCAGATTTGGCAAAGGTGATAAAAGCAAGGTTTGCGGCATTGAGCATGATCTCGACTGACATGAACTGTGTGATCAAGTCTTTCTTCACAAAAAAGGCAATTATGCCCAGGAAGAACAGGACAATGCTCAAGATCAAAAAGTAGCTTAACGGAATCATTCCTTATCTCTTTTTTTTACCAGTACGATCGCGCCTACCATGGCTGCTATGATCAAAATCGATGTGATCTCGAAGGGGTATAGGTATTTTGTGAACAAGAGGCGTCCGAGGTCGGTTGGACTCCCAATAGTTTCCATCGAGGCCGAACTGATAGGTGTCAGCGCACCTTTTAAGGTCAAGATGAGCTCGATGATGAGCACAGCAGCAACCAAAAAGGCAAAATACAGAGTCCATTTCTTTTTCTCTGGCCCAACGCCCCTTCTGAGGTTGATCATCATCACGACAAAAATGAAGAGGATCATGATGGCTCCTGCGTAGATGATGATCTGGACTGCGGCAATAAAGGGAGCATCGAGCAGGGCGAACAGCCCCCCCATACAAGCGAAGGCAGCGATCAAGAAAAGGGCATTATAAGCTTGGTCTTTGGAGACAATCATCCCCAGGACTGATCCAACGCAGATAAAAGCGAGTAAAAAGAATAAAAAATGGGCCATTTTTTAAGTCTCACATTATATTTATTGCTATCCTTTAATGTCAAGGAAATTTTCGCCAATTTTCGCCAAGAAAATTTTCATTCTGTTGGGCCTATCCTTTGTAAGGACCAATCTTTATTTTTCTTTGTACTTCGGGTAAATCCATATTGGGGAGTGTGTTTTCCAAATACATTGATTTAGCAGGTTTTGCTACCCGAACGCGTCGGATTTTTTACATATGTTTTGACAAAAGAAAACGCCGTGCTATAATATGTGTCGGTGCTGCGGGGTAGAGCAGTCTGGTAGCTCGTCGGGCTCATAACCCGGAGGTCGCCGGTTCAAATCCGGCCCCCGCTACCAATTTGTTTTCAATCACTTACACTAAAATCCACTCCTAAAGGGCCTATAACCCGTTCATTAGCCCCCCATAAAGGAGGCATTTATGACCACTTCTCTAAAGGGGATGGTTTCTGCCTTTTTATCTACCAGAAGGCTAAGGAACTTAAGCCCCAACACAATCACCTTTTACAGCCAACATCTCAACAAGTTCTTGGAGTTCATGGAATCACATTATCCGGATGCATCTCTGGAGCAGATTGACCACAATATTCTCAGGGAGTTTGTTTCAGGACTCAAAGAGAATCATTCAGCGGGAGGAATCAATCATATTAAAGTACTGAAGATTCTCTTCAAGTTCATGATCGAAGAAGGAGTGATTAGTGAGAATCCTTCGAAGAAAATTTCAAGGATCAAGACAGACCAAGCTGCTATTGCTACTTTCTCTAATGACCAAATTATGGCAATGCTGAAAATAACAAAACATCAGATGGATTTTCCAGGAATCAGAAATTACGCATTAATCACTCTGCTCTATGACACAGGTTGCAGGATATCAGAATTATTAGAGCTAAAAGTTGATGATATTCAGCTCGATGAAAAAATCTTAACAGTCAAAGGTAAGGGAGGAAAGGTAAGAGTTGTGCCTTTTGGGGATCGGTCGCTCATTGGATTAGTTAAATATTTGAATAGGAGGACTACATTTTTTGGAAAAGGAGGGGTGCTTTTTCTCACAAAGTTCGGGGAGCCCTTAACGCGAAGAATGACGAATAAGATAATTGAAAGAATTGGCGAAAAAGCTGAAGTGAATAATGTAAGACTCTCAGCTCACACTTTTCGTCATACGTTTGCTAAGAACTGGCTTATGAACGGGGGAGATATATTCAGCCTCCAGAAAATCCTCGGACATAGAACCCTCGATATGGTCAGGAATTATGTAAATATAACATTTAAGGATATCCAATCACAGCACAGTAACTTCAGCCCTGGAGACAGACTTTTCAAATTGAATGACTGAAAATTCACCCTGATTTGATTTAAAATGTGATATATGCGACAATAATACAAAATGCTGTTAAAATTCATTTAAGCCGGCTTCAATCCCGCCCTTAATCTCTATTCGGGTATTTTTCTTCCTTGGAAAAGTCCTATATGAGGCAAGCAAGGGATTATTTTGAGTTCGAAAGGAACATTTCCAATTGGAGATATAAGATGCTGCCACTAAAAAAAATACTATTGCCAACTGATTTTAGTGAACCCTCTTATGAAGCGCTTAAAATCGCAAAGGAAATGGCGATGCATTTTTCAGCCGAACTAGTATTCATGCATGTCATTCCTACACTTCCTCCGTTTGCTCCTCCGCCAAAAAATAAACCCGGTTTTAACATCTCGGCATATGTTAAGAATCTCCACTCATCTGCAGAAAAATCGCTTCAAGAAGTGATTGATAAAAAAATTGGGAATAAGCTGAAGGCACATATTTCTGTTGCACACGGGGATGTGGCGGAAAAAGTTGCTCGACATGCGCATATGGAAGATATTGACCTCATCATCATAGCTAGCCATGGAACGACTGGCTGGAAAAAAGCCTTCCTTGGATCAGTTGCGGAAAAGCTCGTACGCATTTCCACAATTCCTACATTAATTATTCGTAAGCCTTTAGAAAAAAATAAGCAAAAATGAAAAAGAAATCCACTACAGAGCAAGTCAAGAATGGCAAGGTGATTTATACATTCGAGGATTTCCTAAATGACTTGTGGGAAGATGTCAAATCCACTTTGTCCAAAGAATATTCCAAGAAAATGTCAGATAAGGATCAACGAGACGTATTTAAGTTTGTGTATGAACTTTGTTATCTGGCAGCAATGAATCATCCAGAATTGAGATTGATGCTTGAAAAAGCTGATTCAGGAAACAAGGATATCATGCAAAAGACATTAGAGTCGAACCAGAAAAATGTTGCTTTATTGCATGCAATTTTTTTGAGAGAAATTGCTGAGAGACTTAAGAAGGGCTTAACAAAACGACAAGCTGTGAAAGCGACTATAGAAGAAAGCAAAAATGTTTTTATAAATTGGCAAAAATTGAGGAACTAGTCAACAAATGGGAAAGAATCATACTCAACTCATAAAATCATTTTTTTATAGTTCCAATTTTGATGCAAATTTCAAGGACTTTATTGATTCTTTAAATGGAAAACAAAAATATTTACGACCAAGAAAAAGTGAGGTTTCTGAAAATGAGGGCGTTTTTCTGTTTGATGATTTAAAACACACGGTAGATCCTGTTAAGCTGTATTTAAGAGAGACGGGAAAAACGCCACTCCTGACCCGAGCTGGGGAAGTTGTTTTAGCGAAGCGGATAGAAAGGAGTAAAAAAAACATAATCAAAGCTCTTGCCAAGACTCGATTTTTGCTGGAAAAGATTTATGAAGTCGGTGATGATGCAAAAGAAAATCCTTGTTCCATTCACCAAGTTTTTGATGATTGTGAGAAGGATCTGAAAGAAGAGGGTATTGAGGGAAAGAGATCCCGGATTTTAAGTAATATTGAAAAAATTAGCGATTTGAATGACCAATTGAGGACAATTCCAAAAAGAAAAAAATACACAATAAGACGAGGAAGAATATTGGTTCGTGTTATAAAACTTATTCAGGAACTCCACTTTAAACCATATTTTTTCGAAGAGATAACGGAGGAACTTTTTAGCAAGTTGAAGACTATGATGAAACACACCAGAAACAGAGAAGACATAATCTCTTCGTTACAACGATCAAGAACCTATGAAACAAAACAAAAACAAAACGAGAAAAAAAGGAATATTGATAAAGAATTAAGAAGAATAAAAAAAGAGGTCGGGGTCGATTTCAAAGCTTTACATAATATCATTCGAGTTATCTCAAGCGAAAAAGTAATTGAACAAGAAGCAAAAAGTGAATTGGTGAAGGCGAACCTAAGATTGGTTATAGCCATTGCGAAAAAATATGTAAACCGTAACTTACACTTTCTTGATTTGATTCAAGAAGGAAACTTGGGATTGATGAAATCCGTAGATAAATTTAAGTACCGGAAAGGTTACAAATTTTCGACATATGCCACGTGGTGGATAAGGCAATCGATAACTAGAGCTGTCGCTGATCAAGCGAGGACCATAAGAATCCCAGTGCATATGAACGAAACAATCGTGAGGATGAACAAGATTTGCCAGATTTTAGTTCAGGATAACGGTAAAGAACCGAGTTTTGAGGAAATCTCTAAAATGATGAACCTTCCTGTTAAAAAAATTAGAAAAATTGCGAAGATCGCACAGCAACCTGTTTCACTGGAAACGCCTATCGGAGATGACACAAACACTTCTTTGAAAGATTTTATTGAGGATAGTAACACCCCTTTACCAGATGACATATTTGTTCGAGTTATTCGTAGAGAAAAAATTGATGAAGCTCTTAAATCTCTTAATGAAAGAGAAGCCGCAATTTTAAAAATGAGATATGGACTCGGAAGTGGAAACGAGCATACACTGGATGAAGTTGGATGTAAGTTCAGAGTAACAAGAGAGCGGATAAGACAGATCGAAGCAAAGGCCATGAGAAAATTAAGAGGGCCTAAGCGTAGAAAAAAACTAGAATCATTGTTAACAGAGACTGTGACATGATATGAAATTCATTTTATATTAGCCGTCTGATTCTGGGCTTGAATACGAATATTTTTATTATTGCATATTCATAAAAGGATCCTTCCTTGGGAAGGATTGAAAGGAGGTGTTTATATTTGGCTTTTGTCCTAGTCAAAGAGAATGAATCTATGGAAAACGCTCTCAGAAGATTCAGAAGAAAAGTTCAACAAGAAGGCATAATGAGAGATTATAAGAAGAGTTCTGTTTATATGAAACCCGGCGATAAAAGAAGAATGAAAGAACATCGTGCGCACAAACGCATGAGAAGATATTTGAGGAGAAAACGAGAGAGAGAGGTATGGTGATTTCATGTTTGCTTAAAGATTATGTTTCAACCGAGGTTTGACTCCCGATCCATGAGATGTTATAAAACCAAGTCTTTAGTTTGCTCAGATTGCCCAAGGAGATTGCGTGCATGAAAAGTCTTGATGATTACCTTCCTATAGTTGGCGAAAACGTACTGGGACAAATCTACCAGAAAGCTCACCGCCTGCTAAATAAACACATTGTACATATAAACTCCACTGCTCATGGTGGCGGCGTTGCAGAGATCCTCAACAATCTTATTGTGTTATTAAACGATATTGGAGTGGATTCGGGATGGCGGGTCCTAATTGGTCCAACTGATTTTTTCTCGATTACAAAGAAATTTCATAATGGCTTGCAAGGCAATTCTATTAATCTTAGCAGCATTAAGAAAAAACTTTATTTAGAAACGAATGACCGCTTTTCTCGATTTACCCACCTGGACCATGACTGTGTGATTGTGCACGACCCGCAGCCTCTCCCTCTAATTAAGTACAATAAAAAGATTCAGCCCTGGATTTGGCGATGCCATATCGATATCACACATCCAAATCCAGATCTCTGGAATTTTATTAAAACATTTATCCTCCGCTACGATTTGATGGTCATTTCCAGCGATCAGTTCAGGAAAGACGATCTTCCTCTTGAGCAAAGGATAATTCATCCGTCCATCGATCCATTATCCCCGAAAAACATGGATCTATCCGATGATCTCATCGCAAAAACTTTAAAGAAATTCGATATCCCCTTGGAAAAGCCTCTTATTACTCAAGTGTCTCGGTTCGATCCATGGAAAGATCCTGAGGGAGTCCTGAATGTCTTTAATGAAGTAAAAGAAAAGGTGGATTGTCGGCTGCTCTATTGTTATAACATGGCTCCGGATGATCCAGAAGGTATCATCATATACAATAAAATGAAGAAAATCGCAGCAAAATTCCTGAATAGCGGTGATGTTCTGTTCAGACTTGGTGACAATCAGATCCTGGTGAATATCCTTCAGAGGGTATCGTCGGTAGTTCTACAAAAATCGATCAGGGAAGGATTTGGGCTAACAGTATCTGAAGCCCAATGGAAAGAGACGCCCGTGGTAGCCTCACGGGTGGGGGGTATACCAGAACAGGTTATCGACGGCAAAACAGGTTTTCTGGTAGATCCGCAGGATATTGCTGGATGTGCTGAAAAGGTTATCACGTTGATAAAAGATAAAAAACTTGCCACCAAAATGGGTAAAGAGGCAAAAGAGTTCGTTAAACAAAAATTCTTAATCACACGCCATCTCGACGACTATCTTGATCTCTTAATAGATATTTTGGGAAATAATTGAAGTTTTTAATTCACCTGAGATTTGAAATTTTTCCTGCCGCGTGCTAGACTATAAGAAAAACTATTTCATGCCTTCAGCAATACGGAAATCAGGCCGACTTATCATTGTGTCCAATCGGCTTCCCGTGAGCATCTCAAAAAGAAAGGGCAAAGTAACAATTCAGCCTAGCCCGGGTGGACTTGCAACCGCTCTGCGGGCCCTACAGACTGAGAAAGAAGTCGTCTTCTTTGGATGGCCAGGCTACATTCCTGAAAATCATAATGAGCAAAAATTTATTGATTCGACCTTGAGAGAGAAACATAGCTGCTTGCCTTTATTTTTAACCCGCAGGGAAATCGATAAATACTACTATGGTTTTTCCAATCGAACTCTCTGGCCTCTCTTTCACTATTTTACTTCCTATTGCACATTTGAAAAATCAGAATGGGAGACATATCAATCAGTCAATCAGAAATTTTTTAAGGAGATTATTCAGGATTCAAATGAAACTGATACATTTTGGGTACATGATTATCATTTGATGCTGTTGCCGCATCTGTTGCGATCCTATTTCCCCAAAACCGACATTGGTTTTTTTCTACACATTCCCTTTCCATCTTCAGAGATATTTCGCATACTCCCGTGGCGCCATGAGGTGTTGGAAGGGATGTTGGGGTCCGATCTTATAGGTTTTCACACCTATGAGTATGCCCGGCACTTTTTGAGCAGTGTGCTGCGACTTTTGGGGCATGAAAATGAATTCGGGGCCATCTCTATCGAAGACCGTGTCGTTATGGTGGATAACTATCCTATGGGGGTAGATGCTCAAAATATCATGGCGTTGCTCCAGCAGGAATCAACAAAAAATGATGTCAAGAAATTTCAGAAGACAGTAGGAAAGAAAGATCAAAAGGTCATTCTTTCTGTGGATCGCCTGGACTATTCCAAGGGAATACCTCATCGATTACAAGCTTTTGAGAATTTTCTTGCTCAGTATCCAGAGTGGCGGGAGAAGCTGGTATACATCATGTTGTGTGTTCCTTCCAGGATTAAAGTCAGGGATTATGCACTTCTTAAACAGGAAGTAGAAAGCTTGGTGGGCAGAATCAACGGCCGCTTCGGAAATCCAGACTGGATGCCGATATATTATTTATATCGCTCCTTTCCATTTAAACAGCTATTGCCACTTTATGTCATTGCTGATGTTGCTTTGGTCACACCGGTACGGGATGGCATGAATTTAGTGGCAAAGGAATATGTAGCAGCCAGGACGGATGATTCAGGAGTTCTAATACTGAGCGGTACAGCTGGAGCCGAGGCTGAGCTGGGTGAGGCCTTGGTTGTGAATGTCTACAGCAAAGAAGGCATTATAGATGCTATTGTGCAGGCGCTGGATATGTCGGAGGAGGAACAAACACGTCGGATGCGGACTATGCGGCAACGTATTATAGATTATGATATTCATCACTGGACCCGAAGTTTTATTTCCGGGATTGAAGATATGAAAAACCGAAAATCCCAAAGGGAACACCGGAAATTAAGCGAAAAGTGGAAGAAAAAACTTCTTTCCGACTACTTATCAGGAAAAAAACGTCTTCTGCTGTTTGATTATGATGGAACCTTGATTTCGTTCGCCAAGAAGCCTGAAGATGCAAAACCCGATGTTGAGCTGAAAAGATTGCTGTTGCTTCTGGCTAAAATGCGCAAGAATCATCTGGCAATCGTCAGCGGACGCGACCGTTTGACTATGGAACAATGGTTGGGAGATATCCCCTGCACTTTGGTTGCAGAGCATGGAGCTTGGATCCGGCTGGACATGCGTTCGAGTTGGAAAGCCCAAAAGACCATTTCAACCGCATGGAAATCCCAAGTGATGCCCATCCTGAAAACATACGAGGCCCGTGTACCGGGGTCATTTGTTGAGGAAAAGGAATTCGGATTGGCCTGGCACTATCGCAAATCCAGCCCTGAACTAGGTGAGATTCGTTCCTGCGAATTATTCGACAATCTCAACGAGTTTTTGGCCAACACTGATCTACAGGTCATGCATGGGAAAAAGGTTATAGAAGTTCGGCCAGGAGGAGTCAATAAGGGCCAAGCAGCGCAAGATCTGATGATGATAGATACTTATGATTTTGTGCTAGCCCTTGGGGACGACTGGACTGATGAAGATCTTTTTAAGGCCCTGCCTGAGGGAGCCTATTCCATTAAGATCGGTTTTGGCACTACTAAGGCCCGCTTCTTTCTTGATTCCCCCCAGAGTTGCCGAAGTTTCTTGCATGACCTCGCCAAGAGATGATATTGACCACATCTCTGTCCCTCCAAACCCGGAGGTCGCTGGTTCAAATCCGGCCCCCGCTACCAATCCTATATCAATAAATAACCCCATTTTTCCCTATTCATGTACCAATAACCCCTTTTTTGGTCGTCATCAGGAGATCTCCATGACCAATTAAAATGAAAGGTCGTGGCCATTCCTAAAAAACAAGCGAAAGCAAACATTTTTATTTTGAATTGTTTTAGGGGTAAGATTGTCCCAGATGGGAAATTGAATTTTTTACTTGACCGCAAACCTTTTTGGCTCTATATATGTATTATTATTTAAGAGAAATCAAATGAAGGAGCCCCGATTAAGCTCTTGTCCCGCAATGAAGAGATCATCCTTCTGGCCGTCTGGAGGCTCGAGGGCAACGCGTTCGGCATTTCCATCCGCGACCAGATTTCGGAAGCCACCGGGTACGAATGGAGCCTCGGAGCGATCTATGTTCCTCTGGACAAGTTGACCCGCAAAGGCTATATCGCCAAATCCTACAGCAAGCCCACGGCCCAAAGAGGAGGACGAAGCAAGGTCCTTTACCACCTGACTCCCAAAGGTCGGGAGGCGCTGCGTACTGTCCGAGAGATGCAGGCCTCTCTCTGGAAAGGCATCCCCGGGCATGCCTTCAAGGAGGGGTCTTGAATCCCTCCCGCATTCCTCCCGAGCTGCCCCGTTCGATCCGGAGATTCATCCGGTTTTTTCTCCGTCACGAGGATGCCGAGGGCCGGGAGGCCGAATTCGACGAGCTATTCAGGGAGGAAGTGCGGATTCGGGAGCCCGAGTCCGCCCTCCGGGCCTACCGGATCCAGTTCGTCCTCTCTTTGCCCGGATTGATCGCGAATTACATTTTCTGGGAGGTGGCCATGTTGAAAAATTACCTGACGATTGCTTGGCGGAATCTCGGGAGAAACAAAGTGATCTCCTTCATCAACGTCGCCGCCCTTCTTCTGGCCCTCGTCCTCGTTGCCGTATTCCTTCCCGCTTTCGTCAGACTGACCGGCGAGACGCTCGACATCGATTGGGCCGGCGGGACGTTCCTGATTATTGGCGCGTTCGTCGTCCTCGGCCAGTTCGACTATATGGTTTCCAAAGGTCTCGGGTACGGCCAGGGGCAGATCCTCCTCGTCCCGCTGAAAGGAAAACTCAAGGAACCGCTCCAGATCCTCCGGGCCCGGCTCCAGGAGGGAAAGCTGTTCGGCGAGACCAAGAGCGTCTTCAAGCAGCGCCTTCTCCAAAGCTCGGACATCCGGGGCGTTACATTCATCACCCAATCCCCCGGGGCCCTGACCAACACCAACACGTGGACCGTCCGGGGCGAGAGGAAGCCGATGATCATCATGCAGACAGACCCGGATTTTGTCGATGTCCTGGGCCTCGAAATCGTTTCCGGACGGAACCTTTCCTGGGACAGGGAATCCGATCTGGGTTTGCGCTACCTAGTTAACGAGGCCGCCGTGCCCTATCTCGGGCTGGATCCATTGTCCGGAGAAGCGTTCCAGGCCAACTTCGGACAAAGCCAGATCGTCGGCGTCATCAAGGACTTCCATTTCCAGACACTCCACCAGAAGATCGGCCCCATGGCCATCGTCTGGTTTGACGGCTGGACGGCGATCCGGTTTGTCCCTCTAAGACGAAAAACGTCCACCGCCACGGTCCTTGGGGCCTCCATCGTAAAGCCCGGCTTTTCCAACAGAAACTCGATCGCCTTGCCAATGTGCATCTCGGCCGACGGCATGCGGGATTCGCCGACGAAAACGCCCATGGCCTCAGGAAAGTAGACGACCGTTCCCTGCTCGTCATAGAAGCCCGCCTCGTAAGAAGCCAGGAGGTTTCCGCTCTTGTGGACAAATTAGTTGAATGGTTTTTAGACTTTGAGATAAGATTATCGTTGTTTCCCTGAAGCTATTAATGGAGTGCCATGATGGGAGGAAGCGTGTAAATTAAAACTATATCAGCTCTTGTTGCTTTTTCCATGAGTTGCCTTTTTTCGACTTCTTGCGGGAATAAAAATAGGAATTTCGTTTTTGCGCTTGCGACAAATCCCTCTCAATTGTCCTTAATTTCCACCCAAAATAAAATTATCACATCCAAAACGGCTAGGTTAAAGGCTCAACAAACGACACAAATTCCCCGAAATCTCCAAACCATCAGGTTTCAGATAAACTCCGCCCTTGAATCAGAAAAAAACAATCCCGAAAGCCCTCAGAAATACTCCCCACTCTCCTCGGCTGCCATCAGGAGGTCCTGCTGGACATGATGAGGAGGGGGCGGCCGTTCGGCCTCAAAGCTAAGCTCGAGATGGCGGATGATCCTGTCGATAACCTTATGATCTTCAATGAAAGAGATGATCTTTATCCGGCTGCCACAGGAAGGGCACAACAGGGGATCCACCTCATAGACTTTTCTTATCATCTCGGCCCAGCCTTTGGAAGGCACATAGGACGGATCATCTTCAATGATAGGAGGATGTGAAGGTTGAGATCCTCCCTTCCGCATCTTGCCCCTATGGGCATTGGAGTAGAGGCCGTAGTAGCGGATCATGACCTGACCCTTATCGGGAATATGGGAGGTGACTCTGGCGATAAACTCCAGATAACCCATCGACTCCTCCTGTGAGCCATATCTAGAATATTGATAACGGACCTTACCCGCTGTTTCATCGAAGAAAAGCCGCTTCAAAGACAAAAGGGGCCGGATCATGTACTTGCCGACTCTCTCTGCCTCGCTCTTGGCCTGAGCTCTGACCTCACTATGGACGTTGAGACCTGTGTGGCGCCAGCCGAGGATCTCCTGCACCAGGGGAAGCCCGATGAGCTTTTTCCGCAGCAGCATGGAGAAGACCTCGCGGGTGAAGATCTCCTGGATAACTTCATCATGGAAACGACCGACATGGTGAAAAGCACCTAAAAGAACACCCGATAAAAAGCCGTATGTTCCGGATGACGTTGGCGGTAGATCCCTGCCATGGCAGGGGAGTTTATTCATGAAATGAGCCAAAAAGCAGAAAATAGCCTCATACACCCGATACTCCTGGCATGCTTCATTGAAAAGTCAGGCTATTTTTGTAATGCCGTAATCAGATGTTCATCCCAATCCCTGAAAAAAAACTCAGAATTCGGGGCCACCGCATACCATCCAGAGTCAATGTTTTTGCCATCTGCGCTCGCTCCGATGAATTTTATCAAATATGTCAATCTAGGGTACTGCTTTTCCCGAAGGAAATCAAGCAGACTCCGCGCAACAGCAAAAATGGAGGCTTTTGATTCCTATTTGAGCAATTTCCAATTCTCTCCCTCTTTCTTGAGAATCAGTCTCGCCGTGGCATCGGCTTTAACGGAGATTTCGGTCTCCAATGGCTCTGGCTGAAGCAGCAGTCTCAGATTGTATGCGCCTTCCAGGACTTGGACGGGTTCTCCACCGACCACACCTCGGGCCTTTATCTCTCCTTGATCGTCCAGAAGGACAAACTCGATCCGCAGGGTTTGTTCGAGTGAATCCAACAACTGCACGGAATCTTTGGCATCCAGATAGATCCCACCTGTGGATGCGGCGATGGCTTCCAACTGCTTGCGGGCTTCTATCTCCTTGATATCGAATCCCACGATATTAACCTGGAGATCGAGCCCAGCCTCCTTCAACGCCGGCGCAACCGAGGTTATGTCTCCGTCGCAACTCTCCACCCCGTCACTGACCAGGACGATGGTGCCACCCCTGAGGTCTTTGAAATCTTTGATTCCCTCCAGGACGGAGTACACCAAAGGCGTTTTCCCCCTGGGTGTGATGGCATCGACCGCATCCGTCAGCTGGTTTTTATCGATCAAACCGATAGGCGTGACCAACTCTGTGTCCTGGCAGGCCCTTTTATCATTCAATCCATAACGATGCCCATAAAGCCGCAGGCCTACATTCATCTCGTCGGGGAGACCATTGATGATCTGTTCCAGAACCTCCTTGGCGATCGCGATCTTGGCTTTGCCCTGGATCTGACCCCACATGGAGTTGGAGGCGTCCAGGATGAGTTCGACATTTTGGGCCGCCTTTTTCTCTGCTCCCTGCTCGAACCTGACCTCAACGAATCCTGGCATCCGCTCCGTCTGGATCCACTCGGCTTTTAGCCTGTACTCCACCGGCGAAGTCAGCTGTTTAAAGATCTGGTTAGCGCTCTCTTGGACTTTGTCCGGTGAAGGTGAATAATAATACTGTCCTTGGCTGGAATAGGCAATTTCCTTGAATATCCGTTGCCTGGAATTTGTGTAATAGGAAGTCTCCGCCTCCCATCCTCTCTGGACGGCGATCGTGGAAAAACTGATACCAGAACCCAGGATACTGTCCCAGAGATCCGTATAATACTCCATGCATTTGCTTCCTCCACAGTCGAGTACGTCGAAAATCGCCAAAACAGCGCGATTCCCCTTTTGCCTCCCGACGCTGTCGACAGCTGCTTTCAGGCCCTTGAAGGTGTCAGTCCCACCTCCTCCCCTGACTTCTTTTTCCATAGCCTGCTTCAACATGGCTGCATCGTGTGTAAAATCCGACAAGGTTGTGGGTTCATCTTCATATTTCATGAGCTGAAGATTCAATCCCTCGCCGAGGTTATCAAGATATCCTCCGAGTATTTTTTTCACGATATCCACACTCGGCCCCATGCTGCCACTATCGTCGAACACGATAGTCAGATAAGAATCTGGACGGTCGATCTTCAGCAGATAATCATCGGGCGTCAGCTGGTAGGTCACTTCTATGATATTCCCTACGGCCTTTTCATTGATCGGATCGATCTTAGTCCCATCCAGAGTCGAAAGCACATAGCCGGGCCGCAGGATACCGAGGTTGTTGATGTAAACTGTTAGGGTATTCCCCGGCGTGTTTTTTAGCGCAAGTTTGAAATAGTCGACATCCTCGTGCGTTACATTTCCCCCCAGATAGGTGCTCAAAGGAAGGGCCTGTGCCTGCCCAGGTGTATCGTTCGGCTCCTTCTCTCTGATCTGGATCTCACCCAGTGACTCTTCTCCAGGTTTCCGGTCGGCTCGTTCCAGAAAATAGCCTTTGACAAACATCTCGGTGATCTCCAACCGTTTGGTTCCGGTGCTTTGGGTGATCTGCATTTTCAGATATTTTGCCCGGGTTGGCGGCACAGGAAACTCCTGGTTTCTGTCGGATCTAGGCTGGATAGTGATTGTCGTCAGCTCCGAAAATCCTGTTTTCGGCGTCTGCTCAGACACCCAGAATTTCATCTCCTTGGGCTCATTCTGTCCGCCGAACCTGAAGCCAAGCCGGTGGATCTCGACATACCGGCCCTGAGGAAAACAGAACACAGCCTCCTGGGGAAGTTTGTCTTGAGCAAGGTCCGGCTGATAGGTATTGGCGAATTTATCGTGGTCGAGCAGCATATGGTCGAGCATGTCGACGAACCTCTCGCTCTTAGGAGGAACTTCCCTGTAAATGACGGCCCCTCCCCTCCTGTAGGCCAGAAGATCCTGCAAATCCCTCTCAGGCAGGCCAGTCCCGGCCGTTGAGGTCACCTCGAAATCCTTGAGATTTACAGCCCCGAAATCCAGGGCAGAGGATCCGATTCCTACCCGGCCCGAAATCGGCTTCCCATCATCCAGGTCGAATATGACCTTATCGTCATAACGAAACTGGATGCGGCTGCCGTAAACATCCACACACAATGGAAGCCATTTTCTGCGCGGATAATCGATCCGTGCACGCGCCAGGATCTCGAACCCGAGAGGCGTGTGCATCCCCAACTCGAATCGACTGGAGCTAAAGTTGTACCCAACGATGTAATAGTTATCGTTGTCCTTGAATCCGAATACAAGGCCGGTCAGGTTGCCGTCGCTCTGCACTGCGAAAAGATTGGTTTTGATAGAATAATCGGTCCAATCCTGATCTCCTGTCACCAGGAAGGTCGCCGGATGATTCAGATAATTGTAGATATTCGAGTACTCGGAAAGAACGATCTGCCACTGACTTTCTTTTTCATATGAGTCGGGATCGTCCCAGACCTGCCATTTGTCGATCGTACCTGAGGAAAAATCGTCTTCAAAAAGAATTTCCCCTTGTGCTCCTGATGAGCCTTCCCCGGATAAACCCGCAATCGGCCCCGATCCCACACGATACCCCTTGACAAACATTTCATACAGCT
>SMTZ1_10000983_pt1 | contig 29144 bp, 25 predicted proteins | sample DeeMarSWOR136_30_FD_25667 | JGI IMG/M metagenome (IMG submission 25667) | reverse complement strand
GGCAGGCGGGTTCACAGCTTGGATTAAACGAGGCACGTTTTGATTTCTCACATTACAAATCAATTTCAGACTCAGAAAGAAAAGAAATTGAAAACTTGGCAAATCAATTCATCAAACAAGCAGTGCCTGTAGAAAAAAAAGTTATGGATAGAAACAGCGCAGAGAAGACATTTGGTTTTAGATTATATCAAGGGGGAGTACCACCTGGTGATAGCATACACGTGCTTAACATACCTGGTATAGATGTTGAAGCATGTGGGGGAACACATCTTAACAACATAAAAGAAGTGGAAAAAATAAGGATAATTAAAACAGAGCGTATACAAGATGGTGTAAATCGAGTTGTTTTTGCAGCTGGAAAAATGGCTGACGTTTATCAAGAAGAAGAAAATGAGATCTATGATCAAATTGTAAATATTATTAGCTCAGCTTATGAAATTAAGGAGAAAGAAAATGTTTCCAAACAGTTAAAAGAAGTTTCTAAAATATTTTCAGTACCAATTGATCAACTAGATAAAACATTAAAACGGTTTTTAAAAGAAACAAAAACTAAGGAGAAAAAAACTGTAAAAGATCTTAGAGAGGCAAGTGAAAAACTTTTTAATGAGTGGAAGAAAACCCGAAAAACGATAAAACAATCTTTTAGCTTAAATGCCGATCTATATAAAGAAGAGCGAATTAAAACAAAGGATAAAGAAATAAAGCTTATATTCGAGGTTGTACCTAGAGATAAAAACCCAATTAAATATGCTCAGGAAAAAACAAAGCAGGAAGGGACCATTGCATATTTAATTTCCGGAAACAGGGTTACTCTATCTGCATCTAACGATGTTAATATAGATTTAGGATCGATAGCTCAGAAAGTTGGAGAGATAAGTGGGGGCAGCGGCGGTGGAAAGCCAAATATGGCACATGCAACTATGAAAGATCCGGATAAAAATTACGAAGCAATGGAAAAAACTAAAGAATTAATAAAAAAGAAATTGAAAAAATAACTGTTTATTAAAGTTTAGATTTTGAATATAATGTTGATAGCTGTTACTACCACTATTGTAGCTACACACATTCCAATAACAAACCATGGAGGTATCCTAAGTGATGTTTTTTCTTCTGCATCAAAGTATCTAATAAGTCCTGCCGCAGAGTGAAAACCTTCGCCTTTTTTCTGTTTAGCCATATTTACTCACTATATTACAATAGCATGTAGTAATATTTTCATCTAAATATTGAGTTTATATACGTAGTTTTAGGGTGTAATTATATGAAGGAAATAGAGGCACTCATAAATAAAGCATTGAAATATAAAGGGAATGGACTTACAGAACATGAGATAGCCGATGAGCTTAATGTATCTAAAGAAACCGCTGTATGGCTTTTAAGTAAAGGAAAAGAGAAAAAACCAACTGGAGATGTTAAAATTGGTTGGCGTTCTGTTGGAGTATATCCTTCGAGAATAGGATTTATTTCAGATGCTTTATGTGATATTATACTTGAAGAATGTGAGGATGTTGACACTGCCGTTGGTATTGCGTTAAATGGCATTCCATATGCTACTTTCGTTGCTGATAAATTAGGTTTGGAGATGGCTGTTTTCAGGCCGCATCATCAGAAAGTTGGTGCTTTTTCTTCAAATTATGCTAGTGTAAAGGGAAAAAATGTTGTTATTGTGGATGATGTAGTTGGAACTGGTGTCACATTTAGAAGTGCATTAAAAGCTATAAAGACTGAAAAGGGAAAACCTGTTTTATGTATTGCTGTGTTAAATAAGAGAGCTCAAAACAGTATCGATGGTGTACCACTTCGTGCGCTTATAAGAGCAAGAGTTATTTAATCTACTATTTTATTGGAGAATCGATAATGCATTGGGCTGATGTTTTAGCAGATGATTTACTTAAAGAAGATAAAAAGCATGTTCTTGCTACAGGTATAACTCCATCTGGTCCAATTCATATTGGCAATATGCGTGAGATTCTGACAACAGATGCAGTTTATAGAAGTCTGATTAATAAAGGTGGAAAGGGTGAACTCATCTACGTAGCAGATGATTATGATCCATTAAGAAAAGTCTACCCTTATCTTCCCAAATCCTATGAAAAATATGTCGGCATGCCTATTTCTGATATCCCCTGTCCCTGTGGAAAACATAAGAGCTATGCCGATCATTATTTGATCTCTTTTTTAAATTCTTTAAAAGAGATTGGCGTAGAGCCTCATGTTTACAGAGCCAATGAAATGTACAAGAAAGGGGATTTCAACAAAGCGATTCAGATAGCCATGGAAAACACCGATAAAATCAAAGAAATCATACAAAAAATATCAAAAAGACAGCTTCCAAAAGGTTGGATTCCTTTTAATATTAGATGTGAAAAATGTAAGAGGATTACTGCCGCAAAAGCAGTTCTATATGAATATCCAATAATCGAATACAAATGTGATTGTGGTTACGAAGGAGAAGTAGACATAAGAAAGGGTGGCGTTGGAAAACTTCCATGGCGGGTTGATTGGCCTGCTCGATGGAAAATGCTAGGTGTGACCTTTGAGCCCTTTGGTAAAGATCTTGGTACAGTAGGTGGAGCAAGGGATACTGGTGAAAAAATAGTCGAAGAAGTATATAGATATCCAGCACCTAAATACACAGTTTATGAATTTATATTGTTGAAGGGAAAAGGGGCAATGCATAGCTCAAAAGGCACTGCTTTGAGCGCTGAAGAAATGTTAGATATGACGCCTCCTGAAGTATTGAGATTTTTACTTATGAATAATCAACCTGGTAAACATCTTACATTTGATTCTGGTCTTGGTCTACTTAATTTAGTAGATGAATATGACAAACAAGAGAGAGTATACTTTAAAAAAGAAGAAGCGACAAAGGGAATGAAGGATCTAAAGAAAACCTATGAACTTTCACAGCCATATAGTATTCCTAAAACAATTCCATATCAACTTCCATATAGACATTTGGTTACACTCGTTCAAATAGGAGAAAGTTGGAACGAAGTTAAAAAAATTCTTCTACGAACTAAACAAATCCCAAAGGATTTGAGTAAGGATGATGAAGAACATTTAAAGCAGAGATCAGAACATGCAAGGTACTGGTTAGATAATTTTGCTCCAGATATGGTAAAATTTGAAGTTAAAAAGAAACTCCCAAAAGTACATCTTGCTAAAGAACAGAAAAAATTCCTTTTATCTCTTACAGAAAAATTAGCTTCTATAGATTGGGAGGCTGAAAACATCCATAACGTTATCTATGATACCTCAGAAAAAGAAAAAATACCTATAAAAACAGCTTTTAAAACAATTTATCAGATAATTCTTGGACAGGAAAAAGGACCACGTGCTGGTTATTTCTTATCAAATTTAGACAAGGATTTTGTTTTAAAAAGAGTAAAAGAAGCAGTTAAATAGGAAATCCTCTCTTAGCAGTCCTATTTATGAATGTATATCTTGAGGTCTATGGTTGTACTGCAAATAAAAGCGATGCTAGTTTGATAAAGGGCATTTTAAGAGAGAATAGTCATGAAATCGTTGAAAATATTGATGAAGCTGATTCTATAGTTTTACTAACCTGTACAGTAATAGATACAACAGAACAACGTATGTTATCCCGCTTGAAGGTTTTAAAAAAAACGGGTAAACAAATCATAGTAGCTGGATGCATGGCATCTGTTCAAAATGATTTGATTAGATCAATATTACCAGATGCAAAGCTCTTGCCACCTCAATATTCTTATCACATATTGGATGTCTTGGGTGATAAAAAAACAACTTTTATTGATAAAAACAAGACACTTTTTTCAAAATATTATGAAGACGTAACAGCACCTGTTTCTATAGCTGAAGGATGCAAATTTTCATGTTCTTACTGCATCACCTCTTTAGCACGAGGTAAGCTGAAAAGCTATCCAATGAATGAAATAATTCAAGATGTTTGCTCTGCAATAAGGCAAGGTTGCAAGGAAATACAGCTCACTGCCCAGGATACTAGTTCATATGGTTTAGATTGTGGACATGACCTCGGCGAACTCATTAGAACACTTAGCAAAATTAAAGGTGATTACAGAGTTCGAGTTGGGATGATGAATCCTTATACAGCCTTGAAAAATATTGATTCAATTATCAAAGGTTTTGAGAATTCTCAAATTTACAAGTTTTTACATCTACCAGTTCAATCAGGTGACAATGATATATTGAAAAAGATGGATAGGAAATATACTGTTGATAATTTTTTAGAGATAATTAAAAAATTTAGAGAAAATTATCTAGATATCACTATTTCCACGGATGTAATTGTTGGTTTTCCAACTGAAACAGATGAACAGTTTCAACATACCATTGATTTACTAAAAATGGTTAAAACGGATATTACCAATATTACACGGTATTCTGCAAGGCCATATACAAAGGCTAAAACTATGAGTGGGCGTATAAAAACAGAGATTGTAAAAGAGCGGTCAAAAATATTAACAGAATTATGCAACACAATTTCAAAGGAAAATAATCTTAGACATATAGGAAGAAAATATAACGCTTTGATAACTGAAAAAGGAAAAAACAATACATTTGTTGGAAGAACAGAAAACTACAAACCTATCGTAATAAAAGAAAAGATAGAACTTGGGGAATTTATACCGGTGGAAGTAACAGAAGCAGCTTCTACGTATCTTGTCGGAAGTATTATATAGAAACATAATATTTCTTTACATGTGGAAGGGATGATCAGAGTAGCTATAAACGGTTTTGGAAGGATAGGCCGAAATGTTCTAAGGGCTTCATTAGGACATTCTCAATATGGAAAAAAATTTGAAATCGTAGCAGTAAACGATCTCGGTAACACCGAGGTACTTGCTCATCTCCTTAAATACGATTCCATCTATGGAAAATTTAACGGCAATGTAGAGGTCAAAAACGATGGAATGGAAGTCAATGGTAAATCGATTAAATTCTTATCTCAAGTAAACCCCTCAAAACTACAGTGGAAAGACTTGGATATAGACACTGTTGTCGAATCTACAGGAATTTTCCGCACAAGAGAGGGGGCTTCACAACACCTTGAAGCAGGGGCAAAGAAAGTAATTATCACTGCTCCCGCAAAAGACCCAGATATAACGGTTGTACTGGGTGTCAACGAACACCTTTACGATGCAAAGGAACATAACATTATATCAAATGCATCATGCACAACCAATAGTCTGGCGCCACCTGTAAAAGTGTTGAATGACACTTTCGGGATTGAGCAAGGATTCATGACCACTATTCACTCATACACTGGTGATCAACGTATCCTTGATTTCCCACATAAAGATTTAAGACGGGCACGAGCTGCTGCAGTTTCGATCATCCCGACCACTACTGGCGCTGCAAAAGCAGTAACTCTTGTAATACCAGAATTAAAAGGAAGATTGGATGGTATGGCTGTAAGAGTTCCTACGCCAGATGGATCACTAACTGATTTCACTTGTATTTTAAAAAGAAATGTAACCAAGGATGAAGTTAATAACGCACTTAGAAACGCAGCAGAGGGACAGCTTAAAGGAATAATGCAATATACCGAGGAGCCACTTGTATCAGTTGATATAGTTGGTAATCCACATTCTGCAATTATCGATGGTTTAAGCACAAAGGTAAATGGTGAAAGTGGAAATCTTCTTAAGATACTTTCATGGTATGATAATGAATGGGGATATTCCTGTAGAATAGTTGACTTAATTAACTATATTCATGTAAACCAGTCTAAACCAATAGGCGAGCTTGAAATGACTAGAACAGTTTGAACGTAAAGACTCTAAGATTTTAAAAAAGATATTTATTCATCGTTTTTGTCGATCCAATGAATAGCAATATTCTCGCTTCCACAGACTGGACACATAATATGCCACGGCGGAACGTTCTTCTTGAACTCTATTATAAATTGATTAAATTCTTTGGGACAATCCTTACATTCACATTTTGCTATTCTTACCATCTTACTTCCTTCAATATATTAAGAGATGTCCTTAAATTTTTCTGAAGCAGGTTCTCCACCAATTCCCCAATGTGATTTAGGGATTTCATGCACAATTACTTCTACAGCATGTGCGGGAATACCCAAATCTACAAAGACTTTAGTTATTTTTTTAATCACAGTTTTGGTTTTTTCCTCTCCAAAACCCTTCCAAACATTTACATGAACTATTGGCATGTTTTTCCTCCCTCTAAAAATCCAATGTTTAAAACAACAAGATGTTTAAAATAGTTCTCCCTAACAAGTAATGATTAGTAAAAAATCAGAGTTATTTAAAAGTAAGATTGTAATTATCAGAGCATAATAATGCCGCAGATGGATCTAATGATGGAACAGGAAAAATACAGAAAAAATAGTTTATAGTGGTTCCATTCAGTGACTCAGAGACCCATTGCGAATAATTATGCATATACTCATAGGTATCATTCCCAACATTAGTCATTAAATGGGCATGCGTTTCACAGTCGCTAAGAATAAAAACAGAATAATTATAGGAATAATTTTTATCTGAAACTGTGACAGTAAATTTCACTTCTTCATCAAATGCAGGGTTCAAAGGTAAATGACTTACATTAGATATAGTAAAGATTTTGCTGTAATCAGTTTTAACATCATTATCTTTCCCATTATCTTTTTCCAGGCATCCACTAAAAGCAATAGTTAACAAAATAATAATTAATCCAACAATTAAGATTTTCTTTTCCATCCTCTCACACCTTTTTCTTTTTTCTTAAAAGCTTCCACCAAACAGGAAAGGATACATAAAAAACTAAATATAAGCAAATTAGAAATATTCCAATTGGAGTTCCAGAAAGCTCTGTATAAATAAGTAAAAGAATTAAAAGTACAAATAATATAATTCCTATTATAGCCCAAATTGTCACAAAATAATCGAAACGCATCATTTCTAATCGTTTTTCATCTGAATATGGTTCTTTTATCCAATTTAAAAAAAATTCTTTTATATCTCTTTTTTCCATCCTCTTCTCCTCAAACCATTTTCAAAATATACTAAATGTTAATAGTTTTTGCTACAATTTGCAACAGAAGGATAATATATAACAGGATTTACTCATGCTAATATTTTGGGGGGTAGAAAGACTTATCATGATGTCCAACAACTTACGTCATCTGCTATGTTTAGAATATGTTTAAATAAACACTTATGATAACGATTTTCGGAGGTTTAACTTATAAAAGAGAATAATACTATAGATGATTTTAATGTGGAGTATTGGAAAACAATATATAAGATATCACCCATATATTAGCATAATAAATATAATATAAAAATGTGGTGATTAAGTGGTGATTAAGTGGATTTCAGAGGGAAGGTTACTTTAATATCAGGTGCAACAGGCGGCATGGGTAAAGAAATAGCAAAACAATTGTACAAAGAGGGATCTAACCTTGCACTTTTCGCCCGAAGAGAAGAAAAACTAAAAAAAATTTTTGAAGAAATAAGCGGCGATAAAACTAAATGTATTTACAAGAAATGCGATGTAAAAAACAAAAAAGATGTAGAAGAAGCTGTTAGATTTACACATAAAAAATTTGGCAGAATAGATGTGGCTATATTGACTGCAGGTATTCTTGTACCTATACCTATTGAAATTTTTAGCAGTGATCTTATAATAAATTCCATGGAGACGAATTTTTTTGGATATGTATATTTCATAGAGCAACTCCTCCCCATCATGAAAGCCCAGAGATCAGGCACCATTGCAGCAGTCTCTACCATACCAGATAAAAGGGGAGTTCCAGGTTGGTCTACCTATGGTTGTAGTAAAGCAGCGGTAAGCTGGATGATGGATAGTTTAAGAAGCGAAGCTAAAAAGAAATATAATCTAAATTTTATAACTATAAAACCTGGCGCAGTTCTTACTCCCCTGATAAAAGAGTATCATCGAAAAGGTGCCATTACACCAGAAAAAGCAGCGAAATATATTGTAGAGGGTATTAAAAAAGGAAAGAGGATAATACAATTCCCATTTCGTGAGGTTTTTCCAATTAGACTTATAGAGCTGTTTCCAACAGCTGTTTATGATGCTGGACCTGCAGAACAACAAAGAGGTGATGGATTTCCTGTAGTTGAAGAAAAATGATATTGAATATAGAAAAATTATGGTGATATGATATGAATCCTCTGTTCAATCCATTGATATCACTTCCTTTCTTGAAAAATTATATCTTAGATCCAGGCAGGATAGAAAGATTAAGTACAAAACAACTTGAAAGATATAAAGATAAAGCCCTAAGAAAAATAATAAATTATGCATATAATGTCCCAGTATACCAAAAAAAATACAGAGAAGCAGGCATACATCCAAGCGATATAAAGGGAATAAATGACATAAAAAAAATCCCTTTTGTTTCCAAACAAGACCTGAGAGACAATTTTCCAGATGGAATAATCCCTGTAAACTATAACAAAAGCAAAGGTTATGTTATTTCCACTGGTGGAACTACAGGAAAACCTGTATCAATCTATACTGATTTTTCAACATGGCTAAGAAGTCAGGGACCCACTTTCAGAGAACTGAGATATTTCAAGTTAAACTGGAGAAAATCTAGAGGTGCTCATATAGGCAATTTTAGCCGCTACAGAGCAGATAGTATTTTTTTAGAAAATTTTGTTTCACAGACGACATTGTTTCATTCGTTAGATAACATGTTAGATATAGATGTTAATGAACCAATCAAAAGCATACTAGACAAATTAAATGATTTTAAACCAGATTATATTATTTCTTATCCCGCTATATTTCAGCATTTGGCGTTTTTGAAGAAGAAAGGATATGGTAAAAATGTAAATCCAAAACTGCTTCGAGTTGGAGGAGCGGTACTTGATGAGTATACTAGAAGTTACGTTGAGGATGCATTTAACTGTAGATTATTAAATATTTATCCATCTGTTGAAGCACATACCAGTATTGCTTTTGAATGTTACGAGGGAAACTGGCATATTCATCCCGATTTTTTCCATGTAGAAGCAGTTGACGAGAATATGGAACTGGTTGCCCCAGGTGAAAGAGGGCATCTTGTTATCTCACGACTATGGGGCAGAGGTACCCCAATTATGAGATATACAGGCATGGATGACTGGGTAACGCTCGGTGACGGTAAAAAATGCAGCTGTGGTCTCCATAGCCCCTTCTTTGAAAAACCAGTTGAAGGGAGGGCGAGGGCAAACATCATTCTACCTAACGGGAAAGTTTTCCCGCCGGGTGCATTCTGTTTTATTTCGCCAGTCCTCCATGATCTCAAGACATATAAGGTGAAACAGTTTCAAATTGTTCAGCGGAAGATTGATGAAATAGATATTCTGCTTGTTATTGATGATGATCTTAGAGATACAGGTGCATCATTTGAAGAAATAGCCAGAGGAATAAAGAAAATATATAACGAAAAAGCTGGGCCTGATGTCAAGATAGCAACTAAAGAAGTCGAGGAAATCAAAAGTGACCCGAACTCAGGAAAACCTGCACCAATCGTTGTATCGCATGTAAGACTCGATGAAGGCTATAGATTACTGGATAAATTTTAAAAAACACTAAATATTCTAATTGCCCATTTGATTTAATACGTGATATCATGAATATTCTCCTTATTCAGCCACGTCTATCTCAATTGCAAACAAATTTTTGTAAACGTTTTCTTCGAAAAATAAGTGATAAGCTTGTTGTCCCGCCACTTACATTAGAACAATTGTACGCAATTACACCTGAAGACAATGAAGTAAAAATCATCGATGATAGAATAGGTAAAAAAATCGATTATGACGGAAATTATGATCTTGTTGGAATAACAGCCTCTACTGCTTATATAAATCGTGCTTATGAGATTGCTGATACTTTTAGAGAACGAGGAAAAAAAGTTGTATTGGGTGGGTATCATCCCTCTGCATTACCTGAGGAGGCAAAACAACATGCTGACAGTGTTGTTATTGGTGAAGCAGAATATACATGGCCAAAATTACTAAAGGATGTTAAAAATAACACCCTAAAACCTTTCTATATATCAGATCGACCGGTAGATCAAAATGATATTCCTCCTGCTAAGAGAGACCAAACAGGAGGTAGTTATCTTCATGCACCAATCCAAGCGTCACGAGGATGCCCCAATCGTTGCGAATTCTGTTCTATTTCAAACATGAAATTTGGGGCTATTGTTCGTAAAAGACCTGTTGAAAATGTAATCAATGAAATTAAAACAATACCGCACAAATACCTTCAATTTCATGACCCCTCTCTCACCTCGTATTCAGCATATGCTAAATCTCTCTTCAGAGAGATGAAAGGATTGAATAAAAAATTTACATGTAACGGAAATGTAAGCGCGTTACACAAAGATGAGGAATTATTAAAGCTTGCAAGCGATGCAGGGTGCATAAGATGGTACGTAGGATTCGAATCATTTTCTCAGAGTACCATAAATCAAATAGGAAAAAAAACAAATAAAATTAATGAGTATCTCCCGGCAATAAGAAAGATACATGATTATGGAATGGAGTTAACTGGCCATTTCGTTTTTGGTTTTGACAATGATACACCAGATATGTTCGAAGCTACATTAAGTGCAATCAATGATTTAGAATTAACTTCCGCTGAATTTCATACCTTAACTCCATTCCCAGGTACACCACTTTTTGATAGATTAGAAAAAGAAGGAAGAATTATTTCAAAAGATTGGGCACGATATACACAAAATGAAGTGAATTTTAAACCAAAATTAATGTCTGAGAAGGAGCTTTCCCATGGGGTAAATTCAATAAAAAAACAGTTTTATTCGTTTCACAATTTTTCTCAGATGATTCATAAGAGGAGAGACATGGACCTTGGTTTGCTGATCCATATGATCAGGACGCATTATATATCCAAAATTGCGGTTATATATGAATTATGATTAATATGATGCTACAAAGGCAATAACTCTTATAGTACCAGAATTAAAAGGAAAAATGGATGAGCTCTATAGATACCCCAGTATTGGTAACATATGTAGATAATTCTGTCGCATTTTAGAATATGTTTAAATAAATACTTATGATATCGATTTTCGGAGGTTTCACTTATGAAGGAATATAATACTTTAGATGATTTTAATGTAGAAAATAAAACTGTTTTATTGAGAGTAGATTTTAATATGCCTCTTGACAAAAGTACATTGGATATATTAGATACTACTCGAATCGAAAGAGCACTTCCTACAATCAAAGAACTTGTAGAAAAAAACGCAAAAACAGTCATCATAGCACATCAAGGACGTCAGGGGAGCTGGGATTTTACAAATCTTGAAAAACATGCAAAAGCTCTAGAAAATCTACTTGGAAATGAAGTCAAATATTATGATGATGTATACGGCGAAGAAGCTCAAAATGCCATTAAAAACCTACAAAACGGTAAAGTCTTACTTCTGGGGAACGTTAGGAAATTTGACGGTGAAACAGAAAAGAAAACCGCAGAAGAACATGCACAGTCAGAGCTTGTTCAAAACTTGTACCCACTTGCTGATCTTTTTGTAAACGATGCCTTTGCAGCAGCTCATAGACCTCAGTGTTCACTTATTGGTTTTACAGCAGTATTACCATCATGTGCAGGAAGACTTTTGGAAAAAGAACTTACTACACTTGGTGAAATAATAGAAAAACCAGAAAAACCATCTGTTTTTTTATTTGGTGGTGCAAAATTTTCAGATGTAATTGTAACAATCGAACATCTACTTGAAAATAAAACTGCAGATAAAATATTACTAACAGGGCTTCCAGCAAATGCTTTTTTAAAAGCAGAGGGAGTTAACTTGGGAGATAAGAATGAGGAAATGCTTGCAAAAGAAGGGACTCCTGAAAATTACAATGAAATCAAACAACTATTGTTAAAATATAAAGATAATATATATCTGCCATTAGATTTCGCTCAACAGGAAAACACAGATAGAACTGAGATAGATGTCTCTGAACTACCAACAAATTACAATCTATATGATATCGGTGAAAAATCCATAGAGAACTTCAAAAACATTCTCTCAGATGCAAGAACTGTCTTTTTATCTGGACCATGTGGTGTTTTTGAAAATCCGGCTTTTATAAAAGGAACAAAAGAAATCTTTACATTTGTCGCGAATTCTGATGTGTTTTCGATTGTTGGTGGTGGACATACGGTCGCGGCAGTAGAACAACTAGGTCTTGATGATAAAATATCTCACATAAGTACAGGTGGTGGATCGCTTGAGAAATTTATGATGGGTGAAAAGCTACCTGTTGTTGAAGCTCTTAAAAAAGCTAAAAACAAAACTTTTTAGCTAACGGAAGGGAAACGGTCAAATATTCATTTTATTTACACAATTACAACAAGGGCTGGTAGATCAGCGGAAGATCGCCACCTTCGCAAGGTGGAGGCCACGGGTTCAAATCCCGTCCAGTCCATATCTACGTATAGAAAAAACAGATCAAAAGAACCATTTATTTTTCTGCATGATAATTTAAAGATATGAAACCTTTTAAATCTGTCAAAAGTATTTCTTTTAATAATAAAAATAGGAATGAGCTCGAAAATGTCAAAAACAATACCCCCAGAAAAAAAACCACGTTTAGGATTCTTTCCTCTATTCTACAACCTCGCAGAAACATGTAGAGCAGCCCTTATAGCGAAACGTTATATGGAACTAGGAGGAGAAGCTGTTTTTTTCAGTCATGGGGGAGAATATGAATATATAGCAAAAAACATAGGCTGCGAAATAGTCAGAGTCAACCCAATCTACTCAAAGGAATATATAAATCTTCTTTGGGAATCCTCACGGTTAGAAACATTTAAGAATCCATTTTCAAAAAAGATCTTAATCGAACACGTGGAAGAAGAGATTACTGCATACAAAAAGACAGACGTAAAAATGATAGTGTCTACCAATAATTTCCCATGTAACATATCTGCACGAGCAGCTAAAATACCACTCGTTTTTGTCACGCCTAGAGCTATGCCATCTTACACGAAATATCCTGATGATGCTGAATTCTTCTTCACCCGATGGATTCCACAAGCGTTAAAACTGAAAATTCTCAACTGGTATGCTCCCAACTCTAAAATTTATGTAAGGCCATTCACTAAATTAGCAAAACAATATAATGTTCCCGTACCTAGATTAGGATCCGATATAATAAAAGGAGACTTTACCTTGTACACCGATTTTATAGAACTTTTAGGTTTAAATAAAACAAGTATACCAGCTAATGAATATTATATTGGTCCAATTTTTTTTGATGAACTTTTTGATAGAGATTTCTCTAAAGGAAAAGACATAAAAGAGGAACACAAAATTGAAAAACATCTGCAAAAACATGGCAAATCAATTCTTTTTTCCTTAGGAAGTTCTGGAACAAAAGAGATTTTTCTTAAAATTTTAAGTACGTTGAACAAAACAAATTACAATGTAGTAGCAGTATATTCTTCAATTTTGGAAGAAGAAGATCTACCCGAGGTAAATAACAACATTATTCTAAAAAAACATGTGCCATCTATGGAAAAATTGAATAAAAATGTGGATTTAGCTATTATTCATGGAGGTCAGGGTACTGTTTATACTGCTGCTTACGCGGGTAAGCCAGTTGTTGGATTTCCCATGCAATTTGAACAACATCTGAATCTTGAGATGCTAGTTAAACAGGGCATGGCTGTCATTGAATCGAGAAAATATTTCAAAGAAAAAAATTTATTAAAAAATGTCAACAAAATTTTTGATAATTATGATACATATTTGAATAATGCGCAAAATCTAGCTAAAAGATTGCCAAAGCCAGAAGGAGATAAAAACGCAGTGAAAATACTTATTGATATTTTGGAAAAAAATGATCTAAAATGATTGTGCAGAATTAGAAATATTCCTTATTTAGAGGTAGAATGAAATGAGTAATGCAAAAACACAAAGTGAGAAACCGTTGGTTGGTTTTTTCCCACTTTTTTATAACTTAGCTGAAACAGGTCGTGCTATACTGGTTGCAAGACGCTATGAGGAACTTGGTGGTAAGGCAATTTTTTTTAGTCATGGTGGCAAGTATGAGTACCTTGCTGAGAATCAAGGATTTACTATTATACGAGTAAAACCATTTTACACTGAAGAGTTAATCGATGAGATCGTGAAAATCAACCGAGGAGAAAAACGGGGAATATCTTATAAAGAATCATTTTTACGCGAATCAGTTAAGGAGGAGGTTGCTGCATATAAAAAATCCGGAGTTAAGATGATAGTATCTTTTGTTAACGTTTCTTGTTCTCTCTCCGCGCATGCTTCAGGAATACCACTTGTTTGTGTTTCACCGGCACCTGGAAGGTTTCATCTCTCAATTCCAGATAACATTGAAAATCCGCTAACACTGCTGGTTCCACAGTGGATCAAACTCAGATTTGGTAACTGGTTTCTTCTACGAGGTAAAAAATCTCTGAAACCTTTCAACGTGATTGCAAAAGAATATCACTTGAAACCTTTTTCAAGCTCAATGGAAATTTTCTATGGGGATGTTACCTTGGTAACTAATTTTTTAGAGTTTATCAACGTGTTTCCTAATCAGCAAATCTTTCCAACTAAAGATTACGTGGGCATTATTTCACTTGAAGAATTGTTTGTTAATCAGTTTTCTGATGTGGAAAAACAAAAAATTGAAAGTAAAATATCAAATCACCTTAAAAAAAATGAAAAATCTATTCTTCTTACCATGGGAAGCAGCGGTGATAAAAAACTTTTTGGTAATATTTTACGCGCACTGTCAAAAACCAATTATACTGTTATTGCTGTTAATGCTAACATATTAAAAAATCATGAAATACCAAGTTTACCCGATAATATTCTCCTCCTGGACTTTGCGCCCTCGATTGTAAAACTGCATAAAGAAGTGGATTTATCAATTATCCATGGAGGTCAGGGTACTGTTTATACTGCCGCATATTCTGGAAAACCTATCATTGGCTTTCCAATGCAATTCGAACAACATCTCAACTTGGAGAAAATGGTTGGCCATAAAGTAGGGATAATGCAGTCAAAGAAATATTACAAAGAAAAAAATTTATTAAACGCTATTGAAAAGATCTTTGATAACTATGACATTTACTATAAAAACGCTCAGAATCTCGTGAAAAAACTACCAAAACCAGAAGGAGATAAAAATGCGGCACGGCGAATCGTTGAAATACTCCAGCAAAACCAGCAACTATAATTATTAGGTGAAAAAATGACTAATAATCAAAAATCAGATAATACACGTGTTATCAATGAGTCTCTCCAGAAAGTAGCAAAAGGAACAAGTATAGTTCTAATCGGCACTTTAATAGTTACGTTTTTCGGTTTCATTAGTAGAATTCTAATTGCACGACAATGGACACAAAGTGATTTTGGTATATTTTCACTTGCTCTCTCTATTATAAGTCTCTTTACAGTTATCAGCATCCTTGGTCTAGAGCGCGGAACCACTCGTAATATCGCGTATTACAAAGGAAAAAAGGATTACAAAAAAATTCCGAAAATTATCGCTTCTTCAATTTTTACTACTCTTGCAGCTAGCAACATAATAGCCATTATACTTTTTTTCTCGTCTGAAGCAATCGCAGAGGGCTTATTCCATGAACCAGCACTAGTTGCTCCTCTGCAAATATTTTCTGTAGCTATTCCTTTTTCTAATTTAATTAGTATTCTTGTCTCAGTATTACGAGGGTTTAACCAGATAAAGCCATATGTTTATTTCCAACAAATGCTATTGCATGCGCTTTTCTTTTTCTTTTTATTATATATAGTTATTTTCAATATGTCTTTTATCAATATTTTTTATGCGCATATAGGTAGTCTCATTTTTACATGTGTAGTCCTTGCTATATACATAATAAGAAAAACCCATGGATACCATGTATTATCTAATAGCTCCGTAACATTACCTATAACGAAAGAACTGCTCCTATTTTCACTTCCTCTTTTAGGTACAGCCATGATCCAGCAAATAGTGGGCTGTACTGATACTTTAATGCTAGGTGGGATAAAAAGTGCTGTTGATGTAGGATTATATAACGCTGCAAGACCTTTATCCGGATTTATTACCTTTCCACTGAGTGCCTTATTAATGATGTATACCCCTGTGATCTCTGGTTTATATGGCAGAGGTAAAATAGATGAAATAAAAAGGAATTTTTCAATTATAACTAAATGGATCTCACTTATTACTTTACCTCTTTTCCTAATTCTTTTTCTTTACTCTGAAACAATAATAAGTTATTTATTTGGTGCACCCTACGTTTTAGCAGCAAACGCCCTTAGAGTTTTATCATTAGGTATGTTTCTCCATAACCTTGCAGGGCCTAATGGCGGCACTTTGATTGCAATGGGGAAAACGAGATTCATTTTGTTTGCTTTTCTAACTACCGCCCTTTTAAATGTTGCATTAAATGTTTTTTTAATTCCACCTTATGGAGTTTTAGGTGCTGCTATCGCATCTGCTATTGCAGTATTCGCAATCAACATAATAAAATGTCAACGTCTTTACTCTTTAAACAGAATTAACCCATTAAGTAAAAATCTAATAAAACCAACAATAGCATCTTTAATAATAATATTTCTAGTATATGTTATTATTGATAATTATTTTATTGTGACATTTTGGATGGTTCCTCCTCTCTTTGTTTTATTTTGTTTAATAATTTTCATATCGATCCTATTTACTAAAAGTCTTGATGAAGAGGATGTACAAATATTAGTATCCATAGCAAGAAAAATAGGAATAAAATCACAATCGATAGAAAGATTTTTAAGGAAATTTATGTGAAAAACAAATTACCAGTTATGATCATCTTCATATCCAAGTTTTATTAACATTTCACCTGCCATTTTCTTAAACATCTCTTTTTCTTTAGCATTCATGTCCTTTTTCCATCGACCTATAGTCTTTTTATAGATAGGTTGTCCAACCTCTATATTCTGCAGGTGTTTTTCATCTTGATTTTCATATTTATAAAAATTAAGTAGTTTATCTTTCGGGATCATTTCTAAACCTAAGAATTTGAATACTTTTTCCATGGAATCTATGGGGTCATTTACTAGGGCTTCGTATTTTACTTCAATATATTTATTGGATTTCCTCCAGTTCCAACCTTGGTTAATACATGAAGTCCATCGTCTGATACACCAACTAAAAGGGTTATTTGTCTTAATAGGAACGACTTCCCCATTGATTATTTTTCGTTTAGGATGTGTCCTTATTGAACATGAAGTATCTCTCCCATCTCTAATTACATGTATAAATCTCATATTTGGAAAATAATGGAATAATTCATCTATGATTAAAATGTTATATGGATGTTTTACTGCGATAAGTTGTTTCCCTTCTTTTTTCATATATAATTTCAAGATATTCTCTGCAAGAAGGACATTATCTTTATATTTAGTCTTTAAAGTTCTAATTTCTTCTGTAGAGAAATCAAAAACATCTTTCAGAAAATCTTCTTTTTTTATTATCACCAGAGCATTGTATTCTTTTTTTGGCGATGCAATTTCTGGATGCATACTAATTAAAGCCCGTGCTAATGTTGTTCCGCTTCTTGGGCAGCCCCCTATAACTATCAAGTCTAAATCTGAGGTATTTTTTGATTTTTTAGTGAGTAACCAACTTTTAAATCGAAATGCATCAAGAGTCATTGTGTTTCGTGATATAATATAAATTAAAGCATCAATGATTCTGTGTTGCCTTAGTCTTCTAGACATATCTTGACCCGTATTTATGGTTTAATTAGGATAAAGATAGGATTTTAAGATTTATTTTCTTTTCTATTAGTATGTTACAATTTTTACCACAAAAGAAATACTCTCAAGAGTAGAAACACATTTGAAAGACACGGAAAACTATAATATAATACTAAAAAATAAAGCAAAATATCAAATATATGATCATACAATCTATTAATAGTCAAGGAGTAAAAAAACAATGAGTAAATCACGAAAAACAAGTGAGAAACCGTTGGTTGGTTTTTTCCCACGTTTTTATGGAATGGGAGAAACATATCCTCTGATACAAATTGCGAAACGCTACCAAGAACTTGGTGGTAAAGTAGTTTTCTTTAGTCATGGTGGTGAATATGAATATTTAGCCGAAGAAATCGGGTGTAAACCAATTCGAATAAAACCTTTGGTAAGAAGTACGACAAAATATCTTTTGCAACAAAATGAAAATAATTTAATAAAAATTATCGAGAGTGAGGCGTTGTCTTATAAAAAAGCTAAAATTGAAGCATTAGTGCAAACAAATGTTTTTTTTGGATGTATTTTAGCTGCTAGAGTTGCACGAATACCACTTATTTCAGTTGTTTCTGGAACATGGATACCACCATATATAAAAGCAAATCCTGAAAGTTTTCCAGATGCAAAGGAAAATGCATTTACGAGACTTATACCACAAGATCTTAAAAATCGAATTTTTAACTGGTATGCAAGAGGATATAAGGATCCTGTAACAAAAAAAATGAATCGGCTTGCTAAAGATCTTAATGTTGATCTTTATTTTAAATGCAAAATTGATCTACTCTTAGGTGATTACACACTTGTTGGTGATGACATTGATTTTTTAGGACTAAAACCAACAAAAGAGTTCCCTGCACAGAACTATATTGGTCCTATATTACCTTACAATCCACAGGTAAAAAAACCAAATCAATTTGATGATGATGTTGAAGCTCATCTTAAAAGACCAGGTAAACATATTCTCTTAACAATGGGAAGTTCATTACAATGGAAGAATTTTTTTGAAAAAATTTTAAAGATATTAAATCAGACTAACTACAACTTCATTGTTACATATACAACTATATTAGAGGAATCTGAGCTCCCACCGGTAAATGAAAACATTCTTCTTAAAAAATTCATACCTAATATAGCAAATTTACACAAATTAGTGGATCTATCTATTATCCACGGAGGGCGAGGAACAGTGCATGCCGTTGCGTATTCAGGTAAACCATCTATTGGGATTCCATTACATGGTGAACAACAATCCAACATTGACACTTTAGTTCATAATAGGGTAGCTATAAAATTGTCTAAAACCTTCTTTAAAGAAAAACACATCCTTGATGCCATTACAGAAATTTTTGATAACTATGACATTTACTACAAAAACGCTCAGAATCTCGCGAAAAAACTACCCAAACCAGAAGGAGATAAAAATGCGGCACGGCGAATCGTTGAAATACTTCAACAAAACCATCAACCATAATCATTATGAAAAAACGCATAGTATTTATCAGAAGAAGAATATCCATCTCTAATATATTTATGGGGCTGATGTATGAAAAATACTATTAATCCTAGTAAACAACCGCCAATTGAAATCGGCATCCTTGAAATACAACGACACATACCAGTTCTCTACACCTTTTGCAGGGTTTGTAAAACTGAAAATACAAAGGTCACCATTTTCACTACAAAAGAGCTTTTTTCAAGATTAGAAACACATTTAAAAAATAAGCAAGATTATGACGTCGTCCTTAAAAGACGTTATGAAAGCATGCATGCTTTTTTGAAACGAGTCGAACATATATGTAATCAAAAAATCGATCTGTTATTTGTCAACACAATCCATGAAACAATTTCAGACCTTACACGTTACCTCAGTTTCAATCCAAAATCTAAAATGATCCTTACAGTTCATCATGTAAATGCTTGGTTGAAACCTAAACTTGTTTTTAACATTAAACACATACTACGAACGATTGATACGAATTTTAGTTCAATATTAATCAAGAAGTTTATTTTTCCAAAATTTGATGCTATCGATGTTATATATCGCCCTCTTAAGGACTACATCCAAACAAATACGGATTTTGAAAAGGAAGTATTTACAATTCCAACCTCTGTCCTTGAAAATCATATGATAGAAGGAAGAACCAGAAAAAATGAAAAGCTGGTAATAGTGATTCCAGGCTTGATACAGGAACATCGGAAGGATTTTACTGCAGTCTTCCCAGCTTTTGAAAAACTTTTTAAACAATATACTGGAAAAATTAGTTTGCACGTGCTTGGGCTTCCAGTGGAAAGGTTTGGTAGACTAGTTTATAAGAAATTTAAGAATATGGAACAAAAGGGATACGACGTTGAAATATTTGATCAATTTGTCCCGGATGATACATTCAATAATATCCTAAAACAAAGCGATATTATACTAGCCCCAATACGAATAAAAACCAAAGCAGATGGAGAAATTGAAGAAATTTATGGAAAAACTGTTGGAAGTGGAGTAGTATATAATTCAATTCTATATGCCACACCTATTATTGTGCCAGCTGAGTTTAACATGTTGCCTGAACTAAAAACTTCGACCTTAAGCTATACAAATTCAACAGATATCGAAAATATAATAAAAGAATTAATATCGAAACCAAAAAAGTTACAACAACTGAAAAAGGAAGCATTTATTAATTCACAAAAATTTTCTTTGAAAAATCTCCAGGATTATTTCGAAAGAGAAATATTAACCTGGGCAAAAAATTATTAAAAATCATTATTTTCTCATTCATTTTAATTTTCTTTTAAGCTCCTGAATTTTTTTAACTTCACCCTTGGTTAAAGTTTTTTTGCCAGATGAGAAAGTTTTCCAGTCGACACGTTTTGTAACTGGTTTATAGCTAAAAATATTGTCCCTAATCTTGCCATCGACAATATTGGGTATTGGAATATTCATAGCTGCAAAAATCGTGGGCAATACATCCTCTACAGACATGTTATCAACTTGATAGTTTGTTTTAATTCCTTCGCCAAAAGCAAGGAAAATTCCGTATTGAGAATGATCGCCCGTACGCCCAATTGGATCCATGTCAAATAAAAATGGAATATTTCGCCTATTTGCATGCATTATGTTGCTTATCTTATCTGAAAAACGAAGCCATTCAGCTGCAGTGATCCCATCTTTTAAATCAAAAACTAGATCTGGTGGATCTACTGCATCTTTACCATATATCTCATACCATTTATACACATTCTTAACAATTTTACTACCATCTTTGGGGTCTTTTAATCCTTTAAGAAGTGTGCTTATCTCATTGCAGACTTGTTCATAATCATTCTCCATAACTATTCCATCGATATATCTGTCTTTATGACAGATTTGAATACCGCGTCCATCTGCCGTTGAAAATGCCTTTGTTTTTGAGAAATCAATCAAATTTGACTTTGACGAACCTGAGAAAAGGAGTTTTTTTATCAACTTCGACTCTTTAAGAGTTTTTTGTGGTAATAATTTTAAAAAAGAACCTAATAAATGATTAATTAGAAAAATAAACTTAGAAGTAAAACTATCATGTAGATCACGAGATGGTTTCAAATATCCTGCATTATAAAGAACATTATCTGGGTAGAACATCTTATCTATTTCTTCAAAACCATGATCAGATACAATAAAAAACAATGCGTCAGGAATCTTTTCCATTATCGTCCCGATAATCTCATCAACTTTTTGGTAACATAACAATAGCAAATTCTTGTTCTCAAATAGGAAATGTTGTGCAGTATCCGTGCCACGGAAAACTACCATTGTAAAATTCCAATCTGATTCTTTCATCAGATTTAATGCAACCTGTGCTCTAGACTCCAATTGTCTATTAATGGTGTCCAGTAGTTTCTGAGGGGCATGTTTTTTAATACGTGAACGAGAATAATCCTCAAGCCATAATTGTTCTAACTCATAATTACCCAGATCATCTTTCTTTAATCTTTGTTTTATGTAGCTAGGATACGTAAAATTTGATTCAAGAGAGGGAGTAAGTAAACCAGTAATCATAATTCCATTAATTTCCTCAGGCGGATAACTACCAGGCACATTAACAACTATATTTTTCAGTCCAATATCAGTTAAAAAATTCCAAACAGCAGGAACCTTTCTATGGCGAGAACTTATTATGTGCTGTTCAAGTGTACCTGTGCTTTCAAAACCATATATGCCGTGTTTACCAGGATTACAACCAGTTACGATTGAGGTCCAAGCTGGAGCACTAAAAGGTGGGATAGTAGACTTGAGTCTGCCCCATACACCACTTCCTTGTATCTTTTGAAAATTTGGTAGTTTACCATCTCTTATCCATTTTTCAATGAGGTATGGAGTTGCTCCATCAATTCCGATTAGTATCACTTTTTTCATGTAAATTACGCCTTCAACTAGACTCAATTGCTTTTTTATAATATCTGATTCGGTAGATGTAATCTTTTCTAGTACTAAAATTTTCCATAAGACTAAAAGGATACATATTAAATAACTTAAGATATAATGATATTGATATGAAAAACAGAGAAAAACAGATGGATTTAGACCGAAAGTATCTGAATAAACTTGAAGACGTAACTTTTGTTCCGATATTCATACTAGGTATTCAAAGATCTGGAACTAGTATACTATATAAGCTCTTAAGTCTGACAAATTGCTTCAACATAGTTACTGCCTATCATATAATCAAATACAATGAACTTCTGCATAATCATATCAATGGTCTTGAAGAGAAATCAAAAGATGAACTAAATAAATATTTTAAAAATGAAGCTCAACATGACCGAGGCATCGATAGATTACAGATAAATGCTGATTTCCCGGAGGAATACGGATTTGTAATCTCACAAAAAAATAATCAACCTAAATTAGACTCTGAAAACTTAAAAACTTTCATAGAGTTCTGTAAAAAAATCCAATTCATATCTAGAAATAACAAACCTATTCTACTAAAAAATCCTTTTGATTTTGCGAATTTCATATACATAAAGTCAGTTCTTCCAAATGCCAAATTTATATTTATTCATAGAAACCCTTTCAAAACACTGAATTCTCAGCTAAAAGCAATGAGAACTCTTCTTAATCAAAAAAGCAAATACATGGCATTATTGTCCCCAGCATATGACAAAGTTTTCGACAACAAAATACTGCTCAGCTACTATAGATTTATCTATTCCTCGATCCTTCCAATTAGGGTTAATAATGCAATAAAAAACCTTGCAGAGACTACAGATTATTTTTTAGAGAATAATGGATTGCTACCAGAGAGAGAATGTATCTCTAGTAAATATGAAGATTTATGTGAAAAACCTGAATTAGAAATAGAAAAAATTCTAACATTTTTAAACATGAGATCAGAAAAACATGTTGTATATAGTGATTTTGTTAAAACAAGAAAGACAACTGAATTAAAAGAAATTCAGAGAAAGAAAAAATTCATAGTCAAAAAGATGAACAAATATATCAAATATTGCGGGTACAATACGGCAGATATAGAATAAATATACCATGGGTTATTTCTTTATTTATAACCCATTTTTTTAAGATTCTTATCAAGCAACAGATTAGCTAATGCTTTTTCTATGAGATTCAGATTTTTTTTCCATTTTCCAACACTTGATTCAAAAATTGGCCTACTAGGTGAGTGCCTCAATGGTTTTTTCTCACCTTTAAAATCAATATTTTCCCCAGTTTTTGGATCGAACCAAAAGTCATGTTTTTTCTTATGATGTTCAAGAAGATATGGGTACCATTTCTCATCCAGAAAAACCATCATTCTTTTTGTTTCTCGCTCAGCATTAGAAACCAATTCTTCGTATCTAACTTCCATATATCTATCTTTGTCATATTTTTCACGATATGTATAGGTTAACTCCATGCTTCTGTTCCAACTTTTTATAGCAGAAAAAATGGTTTTACTACCAAATCTCTCCTTAAAAGAGCATACAACATCCCGACCATCTCTAATAATGTGAATAAACTTACATTTTGGAAAAAGTTCGTTTATAAAATCTACAAAGAATACGTTGTCTGGTGTTTTTTCTGCCCATCGTTGTTTCTTTTTCGTTTTCATATAATGCTCCGGAAATATTCGGAACAATTCACTCATTTTATCAAGAAGAGTGTCTTTCGATACCTCATAAGGTTTGAGCATTTTCCAATATCCATTTATCTCCCCTTCAAGTGATTTTAAGTTTTTTATTAAATGAGTTTCAGGTCCACAGGAAATCTTAGGATGAGAATCAAGGATTACTCTTACTAATGTTGTTCCTGAGCGAGGGCAACCGATGATGAAAATTGGAGATTTTTCCATTTTATCCATCCTATGAAACTCAAATAGTCTAATAAGTTTTGTTAACTTGCTAAGTTATAGATATGATAGATTCAGAATAAAGAAATACTTATTATATTAATCATATATAAAATTAATCATATCATTTGTATTTAGCAAAAATTATAAATACGGATTGTCTTTAGAAGATACTTCCTATGAAAATTCTATTACTAATGCCTCATCCCACTGGAAAGAGATCATTCTATGCTAGATTTACATATCCCTCTCTAACTCTGCAGCAAATCGCCGCGATAACTCCAAGGGAACATGATGTTGAAATTGTGGATGAGCGTTTTGAGATAGTCAACTTGAATAAAGACTATGATCTCGTAGGTATATCTTGTATGACTTATAATTCAATTCGAGGGTATGAAATCGCAGATTATTTTAGAAAAAAAGGAGTGAAAGTGGTTTTTGGCGGTTATCACGCCTCCTTATTACCCAAAGAAACTAAACAGCATGCTGATAGTGTTGTTATTGGAGAGGCAGAAGAAACATGGCCCAGGTTATTAAAAGATCTGGAGAAGAATAGTTTAAAAGCCTTTTACAGAGCTGAAAAACTGGTAGAACCCAAAGAAATACCATCAGCACGGCATGACATAGGAGTTTACAATCCATTTACTGAAGCGATCCAAGCATCTAGAGGTTGCCCTACAGGATGTGAATTCTGTGCAATGCAAGCAGTAGAAGGGCCAAGATTTAGAGGAAGACCGGTGGATAATGTAATAAATGAGATGAAAACAATAATAGCAAAAAAAATATTTTTCGCTGATGCCTCATTAACTATCAACCCAAAGTATACAAAATCACTTTTTACAGGAATGAAGGAGATAAATGCAAAATTTGAATGCTTTGGAAACATAAATGTGCTAACTCGTGATGATGAACTTTTAAAAACTGCAAGTGATGCAGGTGTCTATAAGTGGTACATTGGAATCGAATCAATTTCACAGGAAAACATTAACGCTGCTGGTAAGAGAACAAACAAGGTAGAAGAATATGCTAAGGCTATGCAGAAGATAAAAGACCATGGTATGACCGTTACAGGTTTCTTCATGTTTGGGTTTGATAATGATACCCCAGATATTTTCCAGAGAACACTTAAAGCTATATATGACTGGGGACTAGAAGAAGTGTCGTTTAGCATAGTCACACCATATCCAGGTACTCGTTTGTTTAAACGACTTGAAGAAGAAGGCAGAATAACTTCTTATGATTGGTCACGATATACAGAAGGAAATGTCAATTTTAAGCCAAATAAGATGACTGAGCAGGAACTTCTTAAAGGTATCAGAGATATCGCCGCAGATTTCTTTTCCATTAAGAATTCCTTTAGAAGAAGTTTCAATAAAGATAATTTAAATCCATTTAGATCAATGGCAAGATTTACTACGAATATAATCCTTAGATCTTTCTATGAGAAAGAGAAACTAAGTACCTAAAAAAGAGAGGAAATATTGGGGGACGAGAATGAATATACTACTTATATTTCCAAGGGTAGAGCATGGACAGACAACAATTAAAGATAAAGGATCATGGAGTGCGTTACTTTTTGGGAACCCCATAATAACCCTTCCCCATATTGCTGCTATAACTCCTAAGGAACATGAAGTAAAAATCGTTAATGAGAATTATACCTCTCTTAATTTTGATGAAGACGCTGATCTTGTTGGGATAACCTGTTATACAATGACTGCGCCTCGTGTTTATGAGATTGCTGATGAATTTCGAAGAAGAGGTAAAACAGTTGTTCTAGGCGGGTATCACCCAACAGCGATGCCAAAAGAGGCTAAACAGCATGCAGATTCCGTATTACTAGGGGAAGCAGAAGCTTCCTGGCCTAAGTTACTTAAAGATTTTGAGAATGGTAAATTAAAACCATTTTATGAACGGGATATAGATTTTAACATGGCTGATATACCTCCTATTAGAAGAGATCTAATCTTACGAAATCCTATTACTGGAGCTGTACAATCAACTAGAGGTTGTTCCAATCGATGCGAATTTTGTGCAATTGGTAGTTTCTATGGACATGGGGTTAAAAAAAGACCTATAAAAAACGTGGTTGAGGAAATTAAACAAATGCCGAATAAAATCTTTATATTCCATGATCCACACATTACCTCTCACCCTAGATATGCCAAGGAGTTATTTAAGGAAATGATCCAGCAAAAAGTACACAAAACATGGTTAGCAAATGGAACAACGAATGTTCTCGGAAAAATTGATGATGAGTTTTTGAACCTAGCGAGAAAAGCCGGATGTCTTCAATGGTTCATTGGTTTTGAATCAATGAGTCAGGCAGCATTAGATAGAGTTAAAAAAACACATAACATAGTTGAAAACTTCAAAAAATTAATAAAAAGATTGCATAACTTTGGAATGAGTGTACAAGGTGGAATCATCTTTGGTTTTGATGAGGACACACCCGATATCTTTGACTTAACACTTGAGAAAATGTATGAATTTGATATAGATGTTGTTGAGATAAACATACTTACTCCATACCCCGGTACCCCATTGTATGATAGGCTCGAAAAGGAGGGTAGAATAATCACCAAGGATTGGTCTAGATATAATCAAGTTGACGTTGTTTTTAAGCCAAAAAATATGACTGAAAAAGAACTTTTTGAAGGTACAAGAAAAGTAGCAAAAGAGTTCTATAAATTTACTAATCTTGTAGGTAGAACCGCAAAAATATTTGCTGTCACGAAAAAACTCCATGGCTTTTTCCCAGCAGGTGGCAATATCACTTATAGGAGATACTACAAACGAGATTTTAATTTCTAATAGATTAAAAATCTACTATAAAGGTTAATAGATATTGCTGGTAGTTTCCATTATCCCCCATCCATTTAATTTGATATTTTTTCTAAACCCCTTTATTTCTCCATATACTCGTCCAGTGGTACCCCATTGACACCAAGTTGGGGGATCCCTTGGTATGCATTCTTTAATGTTTTCCACTTCATAATAAATATCTAAAAGAAACGGTCCTTTTAAAGGGCCTTTTCTTAAAAGATTCATCTTTAATGCTTTTATATGTACCTTTGTAGGGACTTTTAAGGATGGTATAGATGAATCTTTGAATTCTAAACATTCTAAAGGGAAAAAATTACATTCAACTGATTTATTACTATCAGGTGAAATGCATAGAATCCCAGGTATTAAATTTGAAAAAGTAAAACGTTGATGTGAATAGATTTTTCCAACAAAAACGTTCCATCCGTTGTCGAAATGAACACAAAGCCAATCCCAAATATTAAAATCAATAAATTTTTTCTGAGGTTTACTTTCGGTTTCTTTTAATGAGGGCATCCATGTATGATCATGATATCCTATTCCTCTTACCTTGTAGATTTTATCGTCAATTGATATTTCTCCTTCTACATCACAATTCATAATACAATAGTATCCAAAGGGACTTGTAGAAAGGTTGTAGCCTGTATTCTTTAATAGCCATACTGGTAATGATTCTGCTTTAAAATTTAAATCTACGGTTATTTCGGGTTTATCTAAACCTTTATTATCAGCATATACATGCCATTTTGGGTATTTTCCAATAGCATAAGAGCTATCAATTTTAACATTAACACCTGAACCGCTTGTTTTACAAGTTCCTTTGTTTTTAAGGTAAATATTTCCGTAATTGTTTTCCTTATTATCATGTAGAACTAATTTTATTGAATCAATATGCGGAAAAGTAGATAGGGATATCACTATTGCCCAATTTTTCAACTTACTTTTTGAATCATTAAATAAGACATGATAATACCACCATTCTTGTATTTTAAAAAAACTATTATGATGTGATCCTTCATCATTTTCCTTTAAAACATATTTAGAGAAAAAAGGACGTGATTTCAATGATTTATCTATGTTTTCCATTTAGCCAATAATTAAAATTTAACCTATTAAAAGTTATGTAAGCTAACATTACAACTATACATTCATGATTATCTACATGCGAGATACAAAAAAATTGAAATTCTTAGGTTGAAAACATTTAAAATATTATAAGTAGATTAGATTTTACATAAAAGACTTTGTAGACAAAAGGGGGAAAATGAAATCAAAGAAAACACAGAAAAACCACTAGTGGGATTTTTTCCTTGTTTTGCTACTCTAGGTGAAGCTATCCCAATAGTAAAAATTGCTCAATCTTATATGAAACAGGGTGGGAAAGTGATTTTCTTTAGTCACAGTGGTAAATATGAGTACTTAGCAAAAGATATCGGCTGTGAAATTGTAAAATTACAAGATCTTGATTGGACAAAACCTTTCAAAAAAAGAAAAAAGAAAAAAGCTCCAGATGACATTATAATAAAAGTATATGAAAAAGAAATTATTGAAGCTTTTGTTAAAGAGGAAATAGAAGCTTTTAGAAAGAGTGGAATTGAGTTACTAGTGAGTTCTTTAAATCTAACATGTAGCATCTCTGCACGAGTGTTAAACATACCCCTTGTTGTTCTTATTTCTGGGGTGGCTCTACCACCTTATTACAAATCAGGTTTTGCAACATTTCCTGAGAATTACGAAAATGTATTCACTAAAATATTACCCGCTTCATTAAAAAATCGGATTGTACAGTGGTATCTTTTAAACAACAAAATGCTTATTAAAGATTTTAATAAGGTTGCTAAAAAATTTAACGTTAAAACTTTTAGACGTCTAAGTGATTTATTAGTTGGGGACCATACATTTGTATGTGATGATATAAATTTTTTAGGGGTAACGCCATCGAAAGAATTTCCCCTAGAAAATTTTATTGGCCCAATTGCTGGAGGAATTTCTAAAGAACAAAAGGAACTTGATGCTGATATCAAAAATCATTTAAAGAGACCAGGGAAGTCTATTTTTTTGACTATGGGAAGTCATTTTAACAAACAATTATTTTTAAAAATTTTAGAAATTCTAAACCAAACAGATTACAATGTAATTGTTGCTTATACTAGCATAATTAAAAGGGAAGATTTACCTGAAGTAAATGATAATATATTACTTAAACAGTTTATAGAGACACCAATAACGGT
>SMTZ1_10003199_pt1 | contig 29149 bp, 30 predicted proteins | sample DeeMarSWOR136_30_FD_25667 | JGI IMG/M metagenome (IMG submission 25667) | reverse complement strand
GCGGCCCAGAGCGAGCTGGCGCCTGACAAGAGCACGAGCGACAGCAGCGCGGCTCCGACGTAGCGGCCCGCAATACGCTGGCAAGAGATTTCATGCAGGCAGCACATCATGTCCGTCCGATACGGACATGATACGCCCCGTATCAGGGAGATCAGAAGTCCTTATCGAGTAACGGAATAACAGGTGCGCCCGCCGCGACGCCACGCTCGCGCAGGGCCTGGTCACGCTGCGCGATGAGCAGTGTGGTTTCGATGGTCTTCAGCAGTTCGGCTTTGTTGATTGGCTTGGAGAGGAAGCCCTTGGCACCGATGCGCGTTCCCCAAATGCGATCGGAAGGCTGGTCGTTGCCACTTACGATGATGATCGGCGTGTAGCGCGTATCGGGTTTGGCACGAATGGCGCGGGTCGCCTCGAAGCCGTTCATGCGCGGCATCACGATGTCCATGAGGATGAGATCGGGGCGGTAGCGCTCGGCCATGTCGACCGCCTGCGCGCCGTCGAACGCCGCGACCGTCAGGTAACCGGCCGATTCCAGTATGCGCTGCAGCGCGATGTTCACGGTGCGAGAATCGTCTACCACGAGGACGGCCGTCTGATGGGACGGTTCGGCCGACCCGGAAGGCATGTCCTTTTGGCCCAACATGCGGGCAAGGAAGTGCTTGCGCGCGTCGTGATTCACAGCGTCTCCTTCTCGGGTGGAAGGCAGGGAATGGTCCCTATCGCACGCGCGAAGCATACCATGCTGCATCGGGCGACCGTTCCCGCGGGGCCTGCTGCGCCTGCCCGATCTGCACAAGATTCGGCACAAGGGCGCTGTTTCGACTCCCAGTATGGCTGAGGGCATGCGGACATCGAGCTCTGCCCGGATAGCCGGACGTTGCGGGGTGGCCAATGGCGTCGCCGGGCTTGTCGGGTCTCGATAATTCCGTGCCCTCGGGGGCTCTGTTAAGCTCACGCCGGCACCTTTCACCATGCCTACGCGCATCAAGATTTGCGGGATCACGCGCCCGGACGACGGTTTGGCGGCGGCACGAGCCGGTGCCGACGCCATCGGGCTCGTGTTTGAGCCGCGCAGCCCGCGGTTCGTTGGCACCGAGCAGGCTCTCGCCGTGGTCCGGGCGTTGCCGCCCTTTATAAAAGTCGTGGGGCTTTTCGTGAATGCGGCGGCCGAGCAGGTCCGGGATGTCATGGGGCGGGTACCGCTCGATCTGTTACAATTTCATGGCGACGAACCCGCTGATTTTTGCCGCATTTTCTCCCGACCCTATCTGAAGGCCATCTCCATGCGCGAAGGCATCGATGTACGTACCGCCGTGGGACGCTATCCGGACACGGCGGCAGTCCTGCTCGATACGCATCATGTGCAGCTCGCCGGCGGAACTGGTGAACGCTTTGATTGGTCACGCATTCCGACCGACCTAGGCAAGCCGCTGGTGCTGGCCGGGGGCCTCACGCCTGACAATGTCAGTGCGGCAGTTCGTCAGGTCCGCCCGTACGCGGTGGATGTGAGCAGTGGCGTTGAGCAGAGCAAGGGGATCAAGGACGCGCACAAGATCACCGCGTTTGTCGAAGCCGTGAGAAGGAGCGATTGACGTGAAGGCCTACGCTCTTCCAGACACGCGCGGACACTTCGGCGCATACGGCGGCATTTTTGTCTCCGAGACCCTCATGCAGCCGCTGGAGGCCTTGCGTGAGGCCTACGAGCGTTTACGCGATGATGTCCGATTCCAGGAGGAGTTTGCCGAAGACCTGCGCCTGTACGTGGGGCGCCCAAGTCCGCTCTATCCGGCTCGCCGGTTGACGGAGTCGTGGGGCGGGGCACGTGTGTACCTCAAGCGTGAGGACCTGAATCACACCGGCGCGCACAAGATAAATAATACCATCGGCCAGGCACTGCTCGCCCGGCACATGGGCAAACGGCGCGTCATCGCCGAGACCGGCGCCGGCCAGCACGGTGTGGCGAGCGCCACGGTGGCCGCTCGCTTTGGGCTAAAGTGCGTGGTCTACATGGGTTCGGAGGACATCAAACGGCAGGCGATCAACGTATTTCGCATGAAGCTGCTCGGTGCCGAGGTGATCCCGGTTGAATCCGGATCCAAGACTCTCAAGGATGCATTAAACGAGGCCATGCGGGACTGGGTCACGAACGTAGATGACACGTTCTACATAATCGGCACCGTTGCCGGCCCGCATCCGTATCCGATGCTGGTGCGTGATTTTCAGAGTGTGATCGGTCGCGAAGTGCGCTACCAGATCATGGAGTTCGAGGGTCGTTTCCCGGACGCGCTGGTCGCCTGTGTCGGCGGCGGGTCCAACGCCATGGGGCTGTTCTATCCGTTCATGAATGATGAATCCGTGGCGATGTATGGCGTCGAGGCAGCCGGCGAGGGCATCGAGACTGGACATCATGCGGCAACCCTGTGTGCCGGGCGCCCGGGGGTGTTGCACGGCAACCGCACCTATCTGCTGGAAACCGATTCCGGTCAGATAATTGAGACGCACTCCATATCCGCTGGCCTCGACTATCCGGGTGTCGGCCCGGAACACGCCTATCTGAAGGACAGCAGGCGCGCCCAGTATGTCGGTATCACGGATCGCGAGGCGCTGGATGCCTTCCATGAGCTGACCCGCACCGAAGGGATCATGCCGGCGCTGGAGTCGGCCCACGCGATCGCCTATGCGAAGAAACTCGCTCGCGAGCTTGGACGGAACAAGGTGATCGTGGTGAATCTCTCCGGTCGCGGTGACAAGGATATCCACACGGTCGCCAACCTCGAGGGGATCAAGGTCTAGATGTCGCGCATCGGCGATCGTTTTGCGGCGCTGCGCGCCAGTGGGCGGCGCGCGCTGATTCCCTATATCGCGGCTGGGGATCCGGAGAGCTGGGTCACCGTGCCGCTCATGCACGCGCTGGTGGAAAGCGGCGCTGACCTGCTGGAGCTGGGCGTACCGTTCTCCGATCCGATGGCGGATGGTCCGGTGATTCAGCGCGCCTCGGAGCGCGCACTCAAGCACGGCATAACCCTGGCGCAGGTGCTCGGGATGGTGCGCGAGTTCCGGACGAAAGATTCGACTACACCCGTGATTCTCATGGGGTATCTGAATCCGATTGAGGTGATGGGCTATGAGCGCTTCGCGCGTGAGGCGGCTGCGGCGGGCGTGGACGGGGCGCTGACCGTGGATATGCCGCCGGAGGAATCCGGCGAGTTTGCGCGTGCGCTGCGCGCGCACGGTCTGGACGGCATTTATCTGCTCGCGCCGACCAGTACCGAGAATCGCATCCAGCGCATCGCCGACAGCGCCAGCGGCTTCATCTATTATGTTTCACTGCGCGGCGTCACCGGCGCAAGTCATCTGGATCTTGCCGAGGTAAGCGCCAAGCTGCGCAGTATTCGCAAGCACACCGCGCTGCCGGTGGGCGTCGGCTTCGGGATTGGCACGCCGGAGACCGCTGCTGCGGTGGCTGAGTTCGCCGACGCGGTGATCGTCGGCAGTGCGATCGTCCGGCGCATAGAGGAAAGCGAAGACCAACCTGATAAAATCCTCGCCGAAATACCGGGATTTCTTGCGCAGTTGCGTCGGGCCATGGACCGCGCGACTGTCCGTCCCGAGTCTGCTTCCGGAGCGAGTCGATGAGCTGGTTTGACAAGTTGGTCCCGCCCAAGATCAAGAGCCAGGGTGCCAAGCGCGTCTCGGTTCCCGAAGGGCTGTGGAAGAAGTGTCCGGCGTGCGGCGCGGTGCTTTACAGCGCCGAGCTCGAGAACAGTCTTAATGTCTGTCCAAAGTGTGCGCACCACATGCGCATCGGGGCGCGGCGCCGGCTCGATCTGTTTCTGGATCCGGAACCGCGCCATGAGATCGGCGATAACCTCGCACCGCTCGATATCCTCAAATTCAAAGATACCAAGAAGTATCGCGACCGGCTCGCTGAGGCGCAGCAGACCACGGGTGAGCGCGATGCGCTGGTGGTGGTGCGGGGCGCCGTCAAGGGGCTGCCGCTCGTCGCCTGCGCGTTCGAATTTGCTTTCATGGGTGGTTCGATGGGCTCAGTGGTGGGTGAGCGCTTCGTGCGCGCGGTCAAAGCGAGCTTGGAGCACCAGATTCCGCTGGTGTGCTTCTCGGCGAGCGGCGGCGCACGCATGCAGGAGGCGTTGTTCTCGCTGATGCAAATGGCCAAGACTTCCGCAGCGCTCACCAAGCTCGCCGAGCGTGGCATTCCCTATGTCTCGGTGCTTACCGACCCGACCATGGGTGGTGTGTCGGCGAGCCTCGCGATGTTGGGCGACCTGATCGTGGCCGAACCGCGTGCGCTGATCGGTTTTGCCGGACCGCGCGTGATCGAACAGACCGTGCGGGAGAAGCTGCCGGAAGGCTTCCAGCGTTCGGAGTTCCTGCTGGCACACGGTGCCATCGACATGATCATCGACCGGCGCGATATGCGCGAGCGGATAGTCTCGGTGCTGGCGATGCTTACCCGGCAGGCGGCGCCAAGCGTCGCGTCGGCCGAGGCCGAGAGCGAGCCTGGCATTGGGTAGCTCCGCCGGACCGGCGCGAGACCTCCCCCACGTCGTGAATCGCTGAAATCCACTTTTTCCGTCCATCGCCATTAGCGCAACCGAACGCCGTACCCTTGATCAGTGGCTCGCCTGGATCGAGCGGCTGCACCCGCGTTCAATTGAGCTTGGGCTTGACCGCGTCCGCGCCGTGTTCAAGCGGCTGGCGTTGCTCCCATTGCCGTTCGCGGTTTTCACGGTGGCTGGCACCAATGGAAAGGGCTCCACCGTGGCCATGCTGGATGCCATTCTTCGTGCCGGCGGTTACCGTGTGGGCACCTATACGTCTCCGCATATCGTGCGTTACAACGAGAGAGTGCGGTTGCATGACCGTGATGCCACCAATACGGAGTTGTGCGAGGCGTTTGCCCGGGTGGAAGCCGTTCGCGGCGAGATTCCGCTCACGTATTTCGAGTTCGGTACACTTGCCGCGCTGCAGCTGCTGGTGAGTGCACACCTCGATGTCGCGGTACTGGAAGTCGGCATGGGCGGGCGGCTCGATGCTGTGAACGCTATCGACGCCGATTGTGCGATTGTCACGAGCGTCGACATCGATCACGTGCAATGGCTTGGCCCAACCCGTGAAGAGATCGGTCGCGAAAAGGCGGGCATCTATCGCAGTGGTCGCCCCGCGATTTGTGGGGACGAGCATCCGCCGCGCTCGTTAGTTGAGTATGCGGCGGACATCGACGCCGCGCTTGCAGTTCGCGGGCGGGATTTTGATTTCGAGCGTGCTGCGACGACGGACGCAGGATGGGTGTGGCGGTCGCGCACGCAAGTGCGAAGCGGTTTGCCGGTACCAACCTTGCGCGGCGATCACCAGTTCGCCAATGCTGCCACGGCGCTGATGGCGCTGGAAACCATGGCTGACCGGCTGCCGGTTTCCCAGGCGCATATTCGCGACGGGCTTTTCCAGGCGCGGGCGTCGGGACGTTTCCAGGTGGTTCCCGGTAGCCCGATGCTGATACTCGATGTGGCGCACAATGCCGAGGCTGCGCGCTCGCTGGCGCGCACGCTCGCGCAGATGCCCTGTGGCGGCCGGACCATCGCGGTATTTGGCATGTTGGCGGACAAGGATGTTGCGGCGGTAACGCAAGCAATGCGAGGCGTGGTGGATCGCTGGTATGTCTTCACGCTGGCGCTTCCGCGCGGCGCCCGCGCGAACGAGCTGCGCCGTGTACTCACGGCGCAAGGAATCGACGACGTCCAAGAGTTCGACGCGCCAGTTGCGGCACACACTGCAGCGGTTGCAGCTGCGCAGCCATCCGATCGCATTGTGGTTTTTGGATCGTTCTACACGGTCGGTGATATACTTGCGCGGCTCGCGTAGCCGTAACACCCCCGATGGCCCAAAAAGACAGCGAACCGACCAGTTTCGATCCCCGACACCGCATCATCGGCGCGATCATCGTGGTGTCGCTTGCGGTCATCTTCATTCCGATGATTCTCGATGAGCGCGATGCGCCGTCGCAGCTCAAGGACGCGACCGAGATTCCCAAGCGCGCGACGGATGCCGAAGAAGCCACGACCAAGGTGGTTGTCACGCCGGTCGGAGAGCTTGGCACAGAAAAGGGCAAGAGCGTTCCGGGCTCTGTCGTGCCCTCGGTTCCCGACGTTGCGGCTCCAAAAACGGAGGGCCAGGCGCCGTCGCGCCAGCCGCTTCCCGTGACCGGCGAGAGCACTCCGCCAGCGCCTGTCGCGAAGCCGGCAGAGAAGCCAGTGGAGAAGACACCGTCGGCGACTGCCGGCGGAACCTGGTATGTCCAGGTTGGTGTCTATTCCAATCGTGACAACGCGCAACGTGTTGTTGAAAAGCTCAAAGGACGCGGTTTTGCAGTCGTGACGGATACCGTCAACATCGAGGGTGGGAAGGCGACGCGCTTGCGTGTCGGTCCGTACCGAGACAAGTCTGCTGCGGAAAAGGCAGCTGCGCGCATTGAGAAGGACACGGGTCTGCATGGCATCGTCAGACAGGTGCGCTGAAAGGTCGCGACGTGAATTTCTTTGATATCTGCCTGCTCGCGATGGTGGCGATTTTTGCCAGCATCGGTGCATGGCGTGGTTTCGTGCGTGAAGTCATGGCGCTCGTTACCTGGGTTCTGGCGATCCTGGTTGCCTGGATATTTGCGCCAGACCTCACGGGCAGCTTCGAAGGCATTAGCAAGGATCCCGCGCTTCAGCAGGTCCTTTCGTTCATTGTCATATTCATTGGCGTTTTTATTGTGGGCACGGTTGTTTCCCTGGTGCTAAACCGGCTGGTTCTCAAGAAGGAGGCACTCAAAGTGCCGAACATCCTGATGGGCGGCGTTCTCGGTACCGTACGAGGCGTGGTGGTGATCGTCATTGCCTTCATGCTGGCCGGGCTGACGCCGCTGCCTGGCAGTGACTGGTGGCGAAGCGCGCGATTGGCGCCATATTTCGAGCGGCTGGCGATACCGTATATTCCGCGTGACATTGCCCGCCATATTCGCTACGGGTAGAATTCGATTTTAATCCCCGGAGGTCGCGGCCCGCATGTGCGGCATCATCGGTATTGTTGCCAAAGGCCCGGTGAATCAGGCTCTCTACGAGGGGCTGCTAGTCCTGCAGCATCGCGGCCAGGACGCTGCCGGCATCCTTACCTGCCACGACAAGCGCATTCACCTGCGCAAGGACAACGGTCTGGTACGCGATGTCTTTCAGCAGCGCCACATGGAGGCGCTGCCGGGCGACATGGGCATCGGCCACGTCCGCTACCCAACCGCCGGATGTGATTCGCCCGCCGAAGCACAGCCGTTCTACGTGAATTCGCCGTTTGGAATCGCGCTTGCGCATAACGGCAATCTGACGAATTCCGAACAGCTCAAGGACGAGCTGTTCCGCGAAGACTTGCGGCACATCAACACCGAATCGGATTCCGAAATTCTCCTGAATGTCTTCGCGCATGAGCTGCAGGATGTCGCCAAGCTCACGCCGACACCGGATCAGATCTTCCACGCCGTGTCAGCCGTGCACCGGCGCTGCCGCGGGGCCTACGCGGTGACCATGCTGGTGACCGGCTATGGCATCGTCGGCTACCGGGACCCAAATGGCATTCGCCCGCTCGTCTTCGGGAGGCGCGACACCGACGCCGGTGCCGAGTACATGTTCGCCTCCGAGTCGGTGGCGCTCGATGTGCTCGGTTTCAAGTTGGTCCGCGATGTGGCGCCCGGCGAATGTATCGTCGCGACCCGTGATGGCGATGTGTTCAGCCAGCAGTGTGCCGAGAACCCGCAGCATGCCCCCTGTATTTTCGAATTCGTTTATTTCGCGCGTCCGGACTCGGTCATGGACGGTATCTATGTGCACAAGACACGATTGCGTATGGGCGAGCGACTGGCTTCGAAGATCAAGCGTGTCTGGGCTGATCAGGACATCGATGTGGTGATTCCGATCCCGGATACCTCGCGTACCGCCGCATTGCAGATGGCCAACGAGCTCGGCCTGCGCTATCGGGAAGGCTTCATCAAGAACCGCTACATCGGCCGCACTTTCATCATGCCGGGCCAGGCGCAGCGCAGAAAATCGGTGCGTCAGAAATTAAACGCGATCGACGTTGAGTTTAAGGGTAAGAACGTGCTGTTGGTGGACGATTCGATTGTGCGTGGCACCACTTCAAAGCAGATCATCCAGATGGCGCGCGAGGCTGGTGCGCGCCGGGTGTATTTTGCTTCCGCTGCGCCGCCGGTGCGATTCCCGAACGTATACGGAATCGATATGCCGTCGGTGAACGAGTTGATTGGCAACGGACGCAGTGAAGAGCAGATCAGTGCGGTGATTGGTGCGGACCGACTCGTCTACCAGGACCTCGCGGACCTGCTTGCTTCGGCACGCGACGGTAATCCGCGCATCCGGCACTTTGATGCTTCGTGCTTCGATGGACAGTACATCACTGGCGATGTTACCCCGGCCTATCTCGACCAGATCGAGCAGCAGCGTTGCGATACCGCCAAGGAGGGCCGCGTCGGCGGCTCCCTGAACGATCACATCAACGCCGAGGTGCTAGCCTTCCCGCGTTAGCGTGCCGGCGCCGCGCGTCGTTGACACCGCGCGGGCGGTGCGCTAATTTTTGCGATAGTACGGCGCCGATTTGAGCATCAGCTTGCGGGCGCGTTACAAATGCAGCTAAAGCGGGGTTGAACCTGCCTCCAAGCCGCATTTGCGGCTTTTTTGATGCCCGCAAGTCACCCAGCGCCGTTATTTCGGTCAAGCATATTTGACGAGGAGTCGTGGCGATGACTGACGATTGGAGCGACTGGGCTTTCGATACCCGCGCGGTGCGCGCCGGCCAACACCGAACCCCCGAGGGCGAACACGCCGAGCCGATCTTTCCGACCTCGAGTTTCGTGTTCGCGAGCGCCGCCGAGGCCGCGGCGCGTTTTTCCGGAGCGCGGCCAGGAAATATTTATTCGCGCTTCACGAACCCGACCGTGCGGGCGTTCGAGGAGCGGCTGGCTGCGTTGGAGGGCGCCGAGAGTTGCGTGGCGACTGCCTCCGGCATGGCGGCCATCCTTGCGGTCGGCATGGCCTTGCTGAAGCACGGAGAGCACGTTGTCGCTTCGCGTAGCATCTTTGGTCCGTCAGTCATTTTGTTCAACAACTATCTCGGTCGATTCGGGGTTGAGACCACGTTTGTTCCGCTTTCCGACTACGCGGCTTGGGAACGGGCGATCCGCCCGAATACCCGCCTGCTCTTTGTCGAGACGCCCTCGAACCCGCTCACCGAAGTCGCAGATATTGCCCGACTGGCCGCGCTTGCGCGGACCAAGGGTTGTCTGCTGGTCGTGGACAACTGTTTCTGCACGCCGGCGCTGCAGTTGCCGCTCAGGCTCGGCGCTGACATTGTGGTTCACTCCGCCACCAAATATCTCGACGGGCAGGGCCGCTGCATTGGTGGCGCGGTGCTCGGCAACGCCGAGCTGGTCGGCAAGGAAGTATTCGGGTTCCTGCGTACTTGCGGCCCCACCATGAGCCCATTTAACGCCTGGGTGTTTCTCAAGGGCCTCGAAACTCTCAGCTTACGGATGAAGGCGCACAGCGCCAACGCGCTGGCGCTCGCCCAGTGGCTGGAACAACAGCCGGCCGTGAAGCGCGTCCACTATCCAGGGCTCGCGTCACACTCTCAGCACGAGCTCGCCCGGCGCCAGCAGTCGGGTTTCGGCGGCATCGTATCGTTCGAACTGAAAGGGGGCCAGGATGCCGCCTGGCGCGTGGTCGATGGCACGCGCGTATTCTCAATCACTGCCAATCTCGGGGACACCAAGAGCACCATCACGCATCCGGCGACCACAACCCACGGCCGTCTGACGCCGGAACAACGCGCCGAGGCGGGCATCACTGACGGTCTAATCCGAATTTCGGTTGGGCTAGAGGATGTCGAGGACCTGAAGCGTGACCTCGCCGCCGGTCTGCTTGTCTGAGCATCGCCCGCGGCGTCGTCGCCTGTTGTGAAAGAATTGTGGCGCAACAAATGGGTGCGACGGGCGCTATTTGGCCTGTTGCTGGTCGCGATTGTCACTGGGGTTCGCGGCTGGCAGCAGCGCGACCTGGTCGCGGGGCGCGCACCACCGCTCTACGGCACGAGTGTCGTCGGTCAGACTGTTACCTTGGACGCGCCACAGCGGCCGACGCTGGTGTACTTCTGGGCCACCTGGTGTCCGGTTTGTCGCCTGGAGGAGTCGACGATCGAGTCCATCGCGACCGACCACCCCGTGGTGACGGTTGCCATGCAGTCGGGGGCCGACGCAGACCTCGTGCACCATCAGAAGAAGCGTGGGCTCAAGGCAGTGGTGCTTAATGACAACACCGGGGAGCAGGCGGGCAACTGGGGTGTGCGAGTGACGCCGACGTTCTTTGTGATTGATCGGCATGGCCGGATTCGTTTTCGGGAAACCGGCTACACTTCCGAGGCTGGCCTGCGCCTCAGGTTGTGGTGGGCGAATCGCTGACAATGCACATGAACCGGCTCTGCATATGCTATCGGTCTTGTGGCCCAAGCCAATCGTACGCGGCACTGGTTATGGTGCAATGACGCGCGTGCCAGAGCCCCGCGCGCTGTTGCTCGCGTGCTTTGAAGCGGCTCTCGCCGCCGTCGACGGACGGACGTCTGTTTCGCGGTTTCTGCGTGCGGAGCCGATCGGTAGTGCGGTCCATCTCGTCGCGATCGGCAAGGCGGCCGTGCCGATGGCGCAAGGCGCACTTGATGTGCTCGGTGCGGGGATCGTGGACGCGATCGTCGTTACCAAGGATGCCGCGGGAGTGTCGCTTCCCTGGCCGGTGCGGGAAGCGGGTCATCCCGTTCCGGACCTACGCAGCCTGGAAGCGGGCACGGCGTTGCGCGATTTCGTACGCCGGCTTCCGCGAAACGCGGTCGTGCTGGTGCTGCTTTCCGGCGGCGCATCCGCGCTGGTCGAGCAATTGCCGGACGGCGTGAGCCTTGATGATTTGCGTCGGCTCACAGACTGGCTTCTCGGCTCGGGGCTCGACATTGCGGCGATGAACCGAATTCGCAAATGTGTCTCGCGCATCAAGGGTGGACGCCTGGCCGAGATGCTTCATCCGCGGCCGGTACATTGTCTCGCCATATCGGATGTGCCGGGCAACGAGCCCGGCGCCATAGGTTCGGGGCCGCTGGTGGCTGCGGCAGGCAGCGAACCCGAGCAGACCGCTCTTCCGGATTTCGTGAATCGCATGCTGGCTCACAGCACGCCACTTCCATCGGTCGGTGCACCGTGCTTTGACGCGGTACATTTCAAGATCATTGCCACACTGGAAGACGCCAAGCAGGCAGCAGCGCGTGCAGCGCGCACCCGCGGCGCGGAAGCGCAGGTCGAGCCCAAGTTTCTCGAGGGCGATGCGGCAGAGGCAGGGACGCGGCTCGCACAGGCTTTGCTAGAATCGCGAGGGGGTGTTGTCCATGTCTGGGGTGGTGAAACGACGGTTCGCCTGCCATCCCGTCCCGGGCGCGGCGGCCGCAATCAGCAACTGGCACTGGCTGCAGCGCTGGAATTGCAGGGGCATCGCGGGGCGCATCTGCTCGCCGTCGGCACGGACGGGACCGATGGCCCCACGGCGGATGCGGGGGCGCTTGTCGACGGAGGAACGGTTGCGCGCGCCGCGACGCATGGTCTTTCGGCAGCCGAGGCGCTTGCACGAGCCGATGCGGGAACATTCCTCGAGGCAAGCGGCGATCTCGTGAACACCGGTCCGACTGGGACGAATGTCATGGATCTGGTGTTAGGCTGGCGACCGCACACATGAGTGGAACGAAATGAGCAGGCGGTTGGCAGGATTTCTGGCAGGCATGCTATGCGTCGCACTCGCGGCGTGCGCGCGCGACGAGGACAAGGTAACCGCGCTCTTCTACGTCGAGCAGGCCAAGGACGCGCAGCCCGAGAAAGTACGCATGCTGGTCGGTGCGGAGTTTGTGCGCATCGACGATGGTCGTGACGGAAATGACTACCTGTTGTTCGAGCGGGCGTCGCGGACGATCTACAGCGTCAGCAGCGCTGCCAGGCAGACACTGGTCATTGTTGCACGCGCCACGCCGCAAGCGTCGCCCATATCGCTCGTACACCGCGTAGATACAGACGATGCCAAGTTTCCGTCGGTGGCTGGCCAGGAAGTGCGTCACTTCCGGCTATTGACGAATGACAAGCTTTGCTATGACCTGTACGCGGCCCGGAACCTGTTGCCACAGGTGGTCGCGGGCTTGCGCGAGTACTACGACGCTCTCGCCGGACAGCAGGCCGTGACGCTCGCTATTACTCCCAAGGAGTTCCTGACCCCCTGCGAGCTTGCCAACAATGTGTTTGCCCCTTCCCGGCATCTCGCGTACGGGTTGCCGGTGCGCCTCACTGATGCGAACGGCAAGGTGAGCGAACTAATGGATTTTCAGGAGCGCGTTCCGGGCGGGGAGCGGCTGTTCACGCTGCCGGCGGACTATCCGCAGCTCCCGATTGAAAAGCTGCGTGGGGAATCCTGATCCGCACTATCGCGGCAAGTGATCTTCCGTTGCTCCACCTCCGCCATCCTTGGCGGGCGCCTGGCACTCGTTTCTCCGCCACCGGACAAAGCTGAGGGTCCTGAGATCGGGACATCATGCCGCGGGGGCTCGCCGTTATCCGAACGGCGAGTGCCGCTACTTGAGAACCCGCCGGGTGGTCGTTGCCGGCGGTTGACTTGATACCGGAAGCGTTTCGAGCCGCCAATCGCTTCGATCGCAGACCAGTACGCTGCCCTGATCGTACCAGTCACCTAGTACGACGCGCCGGGCTGGCGCGCCATCGAGTAGGAAGCGGTGGTCCGCCGGCCGGTGCGTGTGACCATGAATCATGTCCCGCACGTCATGGGCACGCAGCATTTCGTCCACCGCCGCGGGCGCGACGTCCATAATCTCCGGCTTGTTCCCGGCAATGATCTTCTCGCTCTGTTCGCGAAAATCGCGGGCCAGCGCAATGCGCTCGGGGATTGTCTTGGCGAGCACTTCGCGCTGCCAGTTGGGATCGCGCACCATCCGGCGCACCGCCTGGTACTGCGTGTCGCCAGTGCATAGCAGGTCGCCGTGTGTCAGCACTACCCGGGTGCCATAGAGACCGATCACGCTCGGGTCGGCTAGGAGCTTGCAGCCGCTGGCGCGCTCGAAGCCGTTACCCATGAGGAAATCTCGATTGCCGTGCATGACATACACCGGCACGCCGGACCGGGTGAGGTCGCGCAGGCCGCCTAGTAGGGAGGCGAGCTCGGGCATGCCGACAGTGTCGTCGCCGAGCCAGTACTCAAACAGATCGCCGAGTATGTAGAGCGCCTCGGCCCGTGAGGCGTGGGTGCGAAGGAACTCGACAAACAGACCCGCAATCGCCGGCCGATCAGGGCTGAGGTGCAGATCGGAGATGAAGAGCGTCCGCGTCATCACGACGCGTCACTCGGGTGTGACGATTTGTGCCTTTTCTAGGATCACATCAGAGAGTGGCACGTCTTTGTGGCCAAGTTTGGACCCCGTGGGAATTCCCTTGATCTGGTCTATGACGTGCAGTCCTTCCACGATTTTGCCAAACACGCAGTAGCCCCAGCCGGCCGGAGTCGGGGCCGTAAAATTCAGAAAGTCGTTGTCGGCGAGGTTGAAGAAGAACTGCGCCGAGGCCGAATGCGGGTCGGACGTGCGGGCCATGGCAATGGTGCCGCGCGCGTTGCGCAAACCATTGCTGGCCTCGTTCTCGATCGAAGGGCGGGTGATTTTCTGGGTCATGCCGGGACCAAAACCTCCGCCCTGAATGACAAAGTTGTCGATTACGCGGTGGAACACGGTGTTGTTGTAGAAGCCCTCGCGGACATACTGCAGAAAATTGTCTACGGTCTTCGGTGCTTTGACCGGATCGAGTTCCACGACGATCGTGCCGTAGTTGGTTTGCATATGAACAATTGGCGGTTGGCTGAGCATACGGTTCCGACTGGAGTTTCAGGGCAGGTGCGTGTGGCACCGGCGCGGTTGGAGAGAGCAGCGAGTTAGCGTGCTGTGACGCATTCTGGACCGAGGCGGGTCCGGCGTGCAACCTCAAGGGGTTTCTCGGGCGGTGTGCTTCCGCTACCATTCGGCCGCATGCCGCGGCTCCTCAAGACCCGTTTTGCGCCCAGCCCCACGGGTTTGCTGCATCTTGGCAACGTCCGTACAGCACTTTTCAACTATCTGCTCGCGCGCCGGGAAAATGGCGTCTTTTTGCTGCGCATTGAGGATACGGATGCCATGCGTGGCCATGAAAAGTACACGGAGGCGCTGCAGGCTGATCTGCGTTGGTTGGGGCTCGTGTGGAGTGAGGGGCCGGCGGTCGGCGGGGCGCTTGGGCCCTACTTGCAGTCCGAACGCAGCGCGATCTACCAACGCTATTTCGCAGAGCTTGAGGCCAACGGTCTCGCCTATCCGTGTTTTTGCAGTGAGCATGAACTCAATATCGCGCGCAAGACAGCCCTCGCGGCAGGCCGCCCGCCGCGCTATTCCGGAAAGTGTCGCCAACTCGCCCCCGAAGAGCGCCTTGCCCGATTCGCCGCCGGCACGCCCGCGACGCTGCGCTTTCATGTAGAAGATGGCGGGCGAGTCGAATTTGAGGATGGGGTTCGCGGATCGCAGGTCTTCGAGACCAGTGAAATCGGCGATTTCATCATCCGCCGTTCAGACGGGACGCCGGCATTCTTCTTCTGCAACGCCATTGATGATGCGCTGATGGAAGTCACGCTGGTAGTGCGCGGTGAGGATCACCTCACCAATACTCCGCGCCAGATCCTGTTGCTGCAGGCGCTGGGGTTGCCACTGCCGGCGTATGCGCATATTGCCTTGGTGGTCGGCGCGGATGGCGCGCCGTTGTCGAAACGCACCGGCAGTCGTAGCGTGCAGGAGTTGCGCGAGGCCGGCTTCCTGGCCCGTGCCGTGAACAACTATCTGGCCCGCCTTGGTCACACCTACGAAAACAACCAGCTGCTCGGACTCGATGCACTGGCCGCGGAGTTTTCCGCGCGGCGGCTGCATCGGGCGCCGGCGCGCTTTGATGAGCAACACCTGCACCACTGGCAGCACGAGGCTGTCCGACACGCGAGCACCGATGAGCTGTGCGACTGGGTCACGCCCGCTGCGCGGGCACTGATGCCTGAGCGCAGCCGCGATGCGTTCCTCGAAGCGGTTCGTGGCAATGTGCTGTTTCCGCCGGATACCGAGCGTTGGGCAAAGGTGGTATTCGGCGATACTCTGGAGATTGCGCACGATGCCCATCAGGCCATCGAGGACGCCGGCAAGGAATTCTTCGACATAGCCCGCCGTGCCATTGAAAAGCATGGAGGCGACTTCAAGGCGCTGAGCGGCATGGTGCAGCACCTCACGGGGCGCTCCGGCAAGGCGCTGTTTCAGCCACTGCGGGCGGCGCTCACCGGTGCGCTCGATGGTCCCGAGATGGCAAGGCTTCTGCCACTCATGGGCGAGGAACGCGCCCGCGCACGGCTGATAAGATGGTCTAACGGCGCCGGCGGCTGAACCTCATGAATAGCGCCACGCGACCAGCCATGCTCACCATTTATAACAGCTTAACGCGAACCAAGGAGCCGTTCCGTCCGCTTGTTGCCGGAAAGGTGCGCATGTACGTCTGCGGCATGACGGTGTATGACTACTGCCATCTCGGCCACGCGCGCGTGATGGTGGCGTTCGACATGGTGGTGCGCTACTTGCGCGCGCGCGGCTTTGAGGTCACGTATGTGCGCAACATTACCGACATCGACGACAAGATCATCAAGCGTGCTGCCGAGCGCGGTGAGAAGGTAGGTGCGCTGACCGCTCGCTTTATCGAGGCCATGCATGAGGATGAGCAGGCGCTCGGCGTTTTGCCGCCGGACGAGGAGCCGCGCGCCACCGAGTACATGCCGCAGATTCTCGACATGATTGTCGCGCTCGAAAAGCGCGGTTATGCCTATCGCGCTCCCAATGCCGATGTCTATTATCGGGTGCGCAAGTTCGGTCCCTACGGCGTGCTTTCCGGGAAGTCGGTCGATGATCTGAGAGTGGGCGCACGCGTGGAGGTGGGTGAGGACAAGGAAGACCCGCTCGACTTCGTGTTATGGAAGTCCGCCAAGCCCGGCGAGCCGCAGTGGCCCTCGGCCTGGGGGCCGGGCCGACCCGGCTGGCACATCGAGTGCTCGGCCATGTCGACGACCTGTCTAGGAGCGCATTTCGATATCCATGGCGGCGGGCGCGATTTGCAGTTTCCCCATCACGAGAATGAGATTGCGCAGAGCGAGGGAGCGACTGGCGAGAAGTTCGTCAACACGTGGATGCATGTCGGCTTCGTTCGCGTGAACGAAGAGAAGATGTCGAAGTCGCTCGGCAACTTCTTCACCGTGCGCGAGGTGCTAAAGGCTTATGATGCCGAGGTGGTGCGCTACTTCATTCTTGCCAGTCACTACCGCAGTCCGCTTGACTACTCAAACGACTCGCTGGATCAGGCGAAGCAGGGGCTCGCGCGTCTTTATACGGCGCTCAAGGATCTTCCCGCCGCGCAGGTGGTTCCCGAAACCATGTGGGAAGAGCAATTCTACGCGGCCATGGACGATGATTTCGGCACGCCGGCGGCGGTGGCAGCACTCTTCAGTTTGGCGCACGAGATCAACCGGGTACGCACTACCGACGCCGCAATTGCCGCGCGTTTGGGTGCGACGTTGCGCCGCCTTGGCGGTGTGCTGGGACTGCTTGAGCGCGAACCGGAGGAATTCCTGCAGGGCAGCGCGCCGGCCGGTTTTTCGGCTGAGGATATTGAGCGGCTCATTGCCGCGCGTCTTGCTGCGCGCAAGGCCAGGAATTTCGGGGAAGCGGACCGCATTCGTGACGACCTGAAGGACAAAGGGATCGTGCTCGAAGACGGTCCGGGCGGCACGACGTGGCGGCGCCTATGACGAGTTTGTGTTCTCCACTCAGCTCATGAAGTTTGTGCCTGAAAAATCAGGCATTTCGGACCTCCCCGCTATTGACCCTTTGCACACTTATAAGTAACTTTCGCACATCCAAACCGGATTTTCGGGGAAAGCCCGTCGGGGCCCGGTGATTCAAGGGCTGGCGGGCTTTTTCGTTTTTTTTCTGAGGTCATCGTGGAACTTACCGGCGCAGAAATTCTGGTGCGTTGCCTCCAGGACGAGGGCGTAGAGTACATCTTCGGCTATCCCGGCGGGGCAGCGCTGCATATCTACGACGCGCTCTACAAGCAGGAAAAGGTCAAGCACATCCTTGCCCGGCACGAGCAAGGGGCGACGCATGCCGCCGATGGCTATGCCCGTTCGACTACCAAGCCTGGCGTAGCGCTGGTGACGTCGGGTCCCGGCGTCACCAACACCGTAACGGGTATCGCCACGGCCTACATGGACTCGATCCCGCTGGTGGTGATTAGCGGGCAGGTGTCGACTGCGCTGATTGGCAACGACGCCTTTCAGGAGGTGGATACGGTGGGTATTACCCGCCCGTGCGTAAAGCACAACTTCCTGGTGAAGGATGTGAAGGACCTCGCCGCCACGATCAAGAAGGCTTTTTATATTGCGCAGACCGGACGTCCCGGGCCGGTGCTAGTGGATGTGCCAAAGGACGTCACCGCGCAGCGTTGCGAGTATGTCTACCCCAAGGAAGTCCAGATGCGCTCCTATCACCCGGTGGTGAAGGGACACCCGGGCCAGATCAAGCGTGCCGCCGAAATGCTGCTGGGCGCCAAGCGCCCAATGATCTATTCGGGGGGCGGGGTGATTGCCTCCGAGGCTTCCAGGGAGCTTACCGAGTTTACGCGCGCGCTCGGCTTTCCGATCACCAACACGCTTATGGGCCTCGGCGCCTATCCGGCGACCGACCCGTTGTTCGTCGGCATGCTCGGCATGCACGGCACCTATGAAGCCAACATGGCGATGCACGACTGCGACGTGCTGCTCGCCGTTGGCGCGCGCTTCGACGACCGTGTGACCGGGGAGGTCAAACAGTTTTGCCCGGATGCGCGCATCATTCATATCGACATCGATCCATCTTCGATCTCGAAGAATGTCCGGGTCGATGTGCCGATCGTCGGCGACGTCAAGAACGTACTAAGCGATCTCAGCAAGGCGATGAAGGCCGCGAAGAAGGAACCGGACAAGCAGGCACTTTCCGTCTGGTGGAAGCGAATTGACGGATGGCGCAAGTTCGACTGCCTCGGGTTCGATCGTGCCTCGAGCTTGATCAAGCCGCAGTACGTTCTGGAGACGCTCTACCGGCTGACGAAGGGCGAGGCGTTTGTGACCTCGGACGTGGGTCAACACCAGATGTGGGCCGCGCAGTTCTACAAGTTCGACAAGCCGCGCCGTTGGATCAATTCCGGTGGCCTCGGCACCATGGGCTTTGGATTGCCGGCCGCTATGGGTGTGCAGTTTGCACATCCCAAAGATACCGTGGTGTGCGTTACTGGTGAAGCCTCGATTCAGATGTGTATTCAGGAGCTCTCAACCTGCAGACAGTACGATCTGCCGATCAAAATCGTAAACCTGAATAATCGCTACATGGGCATGGTGCGGCAGTGGCAGGAGTTCTTTTACGAGTCACGCTACTCACACTCCTACATGGACGCGCTTCCCGATTTTCAAAAACTTGCTGAGGCCTATGGCCACGTTGGCATGCGCATCGAGAAGCCGGCTGACGTCGAAGGTGCGCTGATCGAGTGCCTGAAACTCAAGGATCGACTGGTGTTCATGGACTTCATCACCGACCAGAACGAGAACGTCTACCCGATGGTGGCGGCCGGCAAGGGTCACCACGAGATGCACGTCTCTCCTTCTCAGGCCCGCGCCATGGAAGACCGGGAGCTGGCCTGATGCGCCATATTATTTCGATCCTGCTGGAGAACGAAGCCGGGGCGCTATCGCGGGTCTCCGGGCTGTTCTCTGCGCGCGGCTACAATATCGAATCACTCACCGTGGCGCCTACTGAAGATCCGACGCTCTCGCGTCTCACGCTCGTGACGCGCGGCAGCGATGACGTGATCGAGCAGATCACCAAGCAGCTCAACAAGCTGGTGGATGTGGTCAAGCTCATTGACCTGACTGAGGGCGCGCACATTGAGCGCGAGATGCTGCTGATCAAGGTCAATGCGACCGGCAACATGCGCGAGGAGGTCAAGCGTCTGGTGGATATTTTCCGCGGTCACATCATTGACGTGACCGACACGACGTACGTCATCGAACTCACCGGCACCGGTGAGAAGCTTGATGCCTTCGTCGACGCGTTGCGCGGCGCCGGAATCATCGAAGTGGTGCGCTCCGGGGTTTCGGGCATTGCGCGCGGCGAGCGCAGCCTGCGCGCCTGAATCATTTTCAACAGTCGATTCGTCCAAGGGGAATCCTCATGAAGGTCTACTACGAAAAGGACGCGGATCTCTCAATTATCCGCGGCAAGAAGGTCGCGGTCGTGGGTTACGGGTCACAAGGCCATGCGCATGCACTTAACTTGAAAGAAAGCGGCGTGGACGTGCGAGTAGCACTGCGTGATGGGTCAGCTTCGGTTGAGAAGGCCAAGAAGGCCGGTCTCAGCGTCATGAACATCCCGGCTGCGGTCAAAGAAGCGGATGTGGTGATGATTCTTGCGCCCGATGAGCAGCACAAGAAGCTCTACGCCGAGTCGGTAGAGCCGAACCTCAAGAGGGGGGCAACACTCGCCGTGGCGCACGGCTTTTCTATCCATTTCGGTTTCATCAAGCCGCGCGCCGATCTTGATGTGATCATGGTGGCGCCGAAGGGGCCCGGCCATCTGGTGCGGTCGACGTTTACGAAGGGTGGCGGTGTGCCATGCTTGATCGCAGTGCAACAGAACGCTTCAGGACGCGCGCGTGATACGGCGCTGTCCTATGCGGCGGCCATCGGCGGCGGGCGCTCGGGCATTATTGAAACGACTTTCAAGGACGAGTGCGAGACCGATTTGTTCGGCGAGCAGGCGGTGCTGTGTGGCGGCGCCACGCATTTGGTGCAGGCCGGATTCGAGACGTTAGTCGAGGCAGGGTATCCGCCGGAGATGGCCTACTTCGAGTGCCTGCACGAGCTGAAGCTCATCGTCGACCTCATGTACGAGGGCGGCATTGCCAACATGCGCTATTCGATCTCGAACACCGCCGAGTACGGCGATTACACGCGTGGTCCGCGCATTATCAACGAGCAGACCAAGGCAGAGATGAAGAAGATTCTAAAGGAAATCCAGTCCGGCGAATTTGCAAAGGAGTGGATGGCCGAGAATGAGACCGGCGGCAAGCGCTTTCCGGAGATGCGCGCCAAGGCGGCCAAGCATCCAATTGAGGAAGTCGGTTCCCGCTTGCGCGAGATGATGCCGTGGATCGCTGCCAACAAGATCGTCGACAAGAGCAAGAACTGATCGGCTCGGCGCCGGTCGAAAAGGCGCCGAGTTCTTTCAGGACCCAAACATCGTGCATTTGAAAGGTAATCCACTTCTGGCTCGTGAGGGCTGGGGGCATGTGACCATCGCGCTTGTCGCCGCGCTGGTCGCGCAGTGGCTGGGCGGCCTGTGGTGGGCGCTGCCATTCTGGCTTGCCGTGATCTTTGTCGTGCAGTTTTTCCGCGACCCGCCACGAGTGATTCCGGATGTGGCGAATGCCGTCGTGGCCCCGGCGGACGGGAAGGTGATTGCTGTGGGGGAGGCCGAAGACCCGTACCTCAAGCGTCCGGCAAAGCGCATCTCGATCTTCATGAATGTCTTCAATGTGCACTCCAACCGCAGTCCGGTGGCCGGCGAGGTGCGGGAGCGATGGTACAGTGCGGGCAGCTTCCTGAACGCTGCGCTCGACAAGGCCTCGGCAGAAAATGAGCGCAATGCCTTGTGGGTACAAACCGAGCAAGGCACAGATGTAGTATTCGTGCAGGTTGCCGGGCTGATTGCGCGACGTATACTCTGCTACGTTGGTCCGGGGGCGCGGCTGGCGCGCGGCGAGCGCTACGGCTTCATTCGCTTCGGTTCGCGCGTGGATGTTTACCTGCCGCCGTCGGCCCAGCTGAAGGTCGCGCTCGGTGACAAGGTGTACAGCGGTCGGGACCTGATTGCCACGCTGTAAGTCTCGCGGTGACCAGCCGCCCAAAGAGGAGAGCAGATGGAAGGTCCGGACAAGACGGGCAGTGGCATCAAGCAGCGGCCGCGCGGCATCTACATCCTGCCCAGCCTCTTTACCACCGCGAATCTGTTCGCCGGCTTCTATGCCATCGTCCAGGCGATCAATGGCAATTTCGAGTACGCACCGGTGGCGATTCTGATCGCCATGGTGCTGGATGCGCTCGACGGCCGCGTGGCACGACTCACCCATACTCAAAGCAATTTCGGCGCCGAGTACGACAGCCTGGTGGACATGGTGTCTTTCGGCATGGCGCCTGCGCTCATCATGTACCAATGGGCGCTCTCCGGACTTGGCAAGCTGGGGTGGTTGGCGGCCTTCATTTTCGCGGCCGGCGCTGGCCTGCGGCTGGCACGTTTCAATACCAAGCTCGGCACGCCCGACAAACGCTACTTCCAGGGGCTTCCAAGTCCGGCGGCCGCGGGGTTGGTGGTCGGATTCGTATGGGTGCTCTACAGCTATGGCGTTCCGGGGCGCGATCTGAGCATTCTGGCGATGGCAATTACCATCGCCGCCGGTGTCCTCATGGTGAGCAATGTGCGCTTCCGCAGCTTCAAGGATCTGGATCTGCGCGGGCGCATGCCGTTCGTGTCGGTGCTGGCTGTCCCACTTGTGTTCGTGCTGGTGTTCCTCGACCCGCCGCAGGTACTGTTCGCAGTGTTTCTGGCCTATGCGGCTTCGGGTCCGGTCGGTTGGGTGCTGCGTCGCACGCGGCGTGCAGATAGCCGTTCCCACGAGAAGCGCCATCGGGCCTGAAGACGCAGGGGTCTTTTCCCGAGCGTTAGGTTCGGCTATTCTTCGTATTATGTGGTCCAGCGTCACATTTGCTTCTTCCCTCCGCGTGCCGTCCGTGCACGCGCCGATGCTGCTTGAGCTGCTGCTGCGCCGCTAGGCGCACTCAACTTTGCTGTCCTGGCGAGGACCGAAATAATACGCAGCCCAAGACCCGAATTTTGACCGAGCAAAGCCACGACGGCCCATTGGCGTGCGTGGGCTGTAGGCAGCGAGGAATTACATGAACGACCAATTGATCATTTTCGACACGACACTCCGTGACGGCGAGCAGAGTCCGGGCGCATCCATGACGCGCGAGGAAAAGGTGCGCATTGCCCGGCAACTCGAACGCATGCGCGTTGACATCATTGAGGCCGGATTTCCGGCCGCCAGCAACGGCGATTTTGAGGCCGTCAAGTCGGTCGCGGAGGCTATCCGCGAGAGCACCGTGTGCGGTCTGGCGCGTGCCGTCGAGCGCGACATCGACCGCGCCGCAGAGGCCATCCGACCGGCGCCGCGCAGGCGCATTCACACCTTTATTGCCACCAGCCCTATTCACATGCAGAACAAGCTTCGCATGACGCCGGATCAAGTGCTGGAGCGGGCGGTCTGGGCGGTGCAGCGCGCGCGCGAGTACACCGACGACGTGGAGTTTTCTCCCGAGGACGCCGGTCGTTCGGAAATCGACTTTCTCTGCCGCGTGCTCGAGGCTGTTATCGCCGCGGGCGCCCGCACGGTGAACATTCCGGACACAGTGGGCTACAATCTCCCACACCAATTCGGTGGATTGATCAAGACACTGCGCGAACGCATCCCCAATGCCGACCAGGCAGTCTTTTCGGTGCATTGCCACAATGACCTCGGGCTCGCTGTCGCCAACTCGCTCTCGGCGGTGCTGAATGGCGCGCGCCAGGTCGAGTGCACGATCAACGGTCTCGGCGAGCGTGCCGGGAACGCGGCGCTCGAGGAAATCGTAATGGCGGTGCGCACGCGTCGCGACCTCTTCAGCTGCGACACGCAAATTGACACCACACAGATCGTGCCAGCCTCGCGCCTCGTCGCCGGAATCACCGGGTTCCCGGTGCAGCCGAACAAGGCCATCGTAGGGGCGAATGCGTTCGCGCATGAGAGTGGCATTCATCAGGACGGCGTTATCAAGAAGCGCGAGACTTATGAAATCATGCGTGCCGAGGATGTCGGCTGGACGGCGAACCGCATGGTGCTCGGCAAGCATTCCGGGCGCAACGCTTTCAAGCAACGCTTGAAGGAACTGGGTATCGAGTTCAAGACCGAGCAAGAACTCAATTCGGCGTTCGAGCGTTTCAAGGATCTCGCTGACAAGAAGCACGAGATCTTCGACGAGGACTTGCAGGCGCTCGTGACGGTTGAAAACCTCGAGGCGGAAAATGAGCACTATCGGCCGGGTCTGCTCGCAGACCGGCGAGACGCCCCACGCCGAGGTCACGCTTGCAGTGGACGGCGGCGAACACGCGCGCAGTGCGGACGGCGGTGGGCCAGTGGATGCGGCGTTCCGGGCCATCGATGGCATCATCGGCAGTGGCGCACAGCTGCTGCTCTATTCGGTGAGCAACATCACCAGCGGTACGGATGCCCAAGGTGAAGTGACAGTGCGTTTGGAAAGGGGTGGCCGGATCGTGAACGGTCAGGGCGCCGACACGGACATCGTGATTGCCTCTGCCAAGGCCTACCTCAATGCATTGAACAAACTGGTGGGCGCGCCGGAGCGCACGCACCCCCAGGCGATGCAACCGATCTGAGGCCTCAGCCCGCGCCCCGCTGGTCGTTTCCGGCGGGGCGTCGTCGTACGGGCGGATTATTTCGCGGGCTTGGTGATGTCGTGGATCTTGCCGCGGGTCTCTTCCACGACTTCCTTGGTGGTTTCCTTCACCGCCTCTTTCAGCTTGCCCTGCGCGAAAGGGTTGCTGAGCAGCGGCGCGTTGCGCCCGTAGTTGAAGGCAGTCCAGCCGGCTAACAGGCCGCCCACGATAAGACCAAAAATAAAGGACTTGATGGCGGTTTTCATCTATTAGTTTTCCCCTCGCGCAATTGCAGTCAGAATAAGCATAACCACACGGCTACGCGGTGGCTACAGGCGGCATTCGGGATGAAGGGATCATGAAGACGTTCGGTTCGCGAGGTAACTGGTGGGCGTTGTTTCCGTTACTGCTCGCGTCAGGATTGATGGTGGGTACGAATGTTTCAGCCCGCGCGGGGGACAGCGCCACGATGCCGGTTACTGCGGCAAAAGGCTGGAGATTTCGCGTACGGCACGAGAACTTGCCGGCGGTCGATAACATTGCGGTTTCGCACGACGGATCGCTGTACGTCACTCGTGAGCTGGCAGGAGGGGAGGGCGAAGTTGTGCACCTTGCGGAACGCAGCGCAACGGTACTGTTGCGTGGCCTCAACCGTCCTGACGGCCTGTTTCTGCAGGGACGGCGCTGGCTGTATGTTACCGAAGAGGTAACTGAGGGACGGGTGATCGAGTATGACCTCAAGACAGGCAAGCAGCGCGAGGTCGTGCGGCTCAACAACCCGGAGGGCATCGTGGCACTGGCAAATGGCGAACTGTTGGTGGTCGAGGATCGGGTAAACGGTCGCATCGTTCGGGTATTGCGTAACGGGGTAGTCGAAGTAGTAACGAGCGGCCTGAATCGACCAGAGGGATTGGCCGTGATGCGTGATGGCACGTTGGTGTTTGCGGAGACCGCGACCGGTCGCGTAATTTCATGGCGTGAGGGTGAGATGACCGTGCTGGTCGAAGACCTCGATGAGCCGGATCAGGTTCGCATCGCACCGGATGGTGCCTTGTGGATCACGGAGGACGCCCAGCCAGGGCGACTGCTGCGCTTCAAGAATGGCTCCGTGCAGACAGTGTTGTCGGGTCTGATGGCGCCGCAAGGTATTGCCTTTACGGCACGCGGAGAAATTCTGGTCGCGGAGCAGAGCCGCGGCCGCATCCTGGCGGTCATGCCTCCGCCACCGGAGCCGTGATGTTGAACGCGCGCCAGCGGCAGTACCTTGAGGCCATCGGTGTGACGTTGTGGGAACGCCGCGCGGCGCCAGTCGCTACGCCGTATCCGCCCGATACGGCTTCGGGCTCGCCCGGCACACAAGCGTTCCCAGGCGAAGGATCGGACTGGTCGGTACTCGAGGAGGCGGTACGAGGCTGCACGAAGTGCGGCCTGCATGCCACGCGCACTCAGACGGTATTTGGCGTTGGCAGCCACACGGCGCGCTGGATGTTCGTGGGCGAGGCACCCGGTGCCGATGAAGACGCCAAAGGTGAGCCGTTCGTGGGGCGAGCGGGGCAGTTGCTGAACGCTATGCTGTTCGCTATCGGGCTGAAGCGCGAGGAGGTATACATTGCCAACGTGCTGAAATGCCGTCCTCCCGGCAATCGTGATCCACAACCCGGTGAGGTTGAGAGTTGTGAGCCGTATCTTTTGCGTCAAATCGAGCTAATTCGACCGCGTCTAATCGTTGCGCTGGGCCGGCATGCCGCTCACAGTCTGCTCAAGACGGAGTTGCCGCTTGCACGTTTGCGGGGACAGCAACTTGACTATCACGGAACACCGCTGGTCGTGACCTACCACCCGGCTTATTTGCTGCGCAGCCCGACCGACAAGCGCAAGGCTTGGGAGGATCTGTGTCGTGCCAGGCGGGTGGTGGACGGCGCGTGAGCGCGGTCGTTTCCACCGAGCGCCCACAACTACGGGCCATGCGCGAGTCGGATCTGCCGCATGTACTTGCGGTAGAGAATAGCGCCTATGAGTTTCCCTGGACGCTCGGCATTTTCCGCGATTGTCTGCGCGTGGGGTATCACTGCTGCGTGTTTGAGACCGCCGCTGGCCGCATCATCGGGCATGGCGTAATGTCGGTTGCGGCCGGCGAGTGTCACATTCTCAATGTCTGCATAAGACCCGATTGGCAGCGCCAGGGCCTCGGCGCCGAGATGGTTGAACATCTGTGTCAAATCGCACACCGCAAAGGCGCGCGCATGGCGCTGTTGGAAGTGCGCGCCTCAAACGCCGTTGCCTATCGCGTCTACACGCGCCTTGGCTTCGATGAGGTCGGCACACGGCATAATTACTACCCGGCACAACACGGGCGTGAGAACGCCATCATCCTCGCGCGCGAACTCCAAGCGAGCGGGGCGTCCGCGTGACGCGAGAGGTTTGGATCGTTGGGAGCGGATATGTCGGTCAGCGTTTGGCCGTCGCGGAAATGGCCGGTGGCGCGCGCGTTCATGCGCTGGCGCGTTCCGAGGCGTCGCTCGCCGCGCTGGCGTCATTGGAGGCCGTCTGCTGGCGTGCGGATCTCGACCAACCTTCGTCACTTGCGGGACTCAATGTTCATGGCGCCGGGGTCTACTATCTTGCGCCGCCACCTTCGCACGGGCGAACAGATTCGCGCATGCAGACTTTTCTTCAGGCGGCGGGCGCGCGGCCGCCGCATCGCATCGTCTACGTCAGCACGACGGGCGTCTATGGAGACTGCGGCGGCGAGTGGGTGAAGGAGGACCGACCGGTGCACCCGATGGCCGACCGGGCGTGGCGGCGTGTCGACGCCGAAACACAGCTTCGTTCCTTCAGTGATCGAATGGGAGTGGCGGTGGTGATTTTGCGAGTGCCAGGTATCTATGGCCCGAATCGGTTGCCACGTGAACGGCTGGAGAAGCGCCTGCCGGTACTACGCGAGTCAGAATCCCCCTGGAGCAACCGCGTCCACGTCGACGATCTGGTGGCGGCCCTGCAGGCGGCGATGTGCCGCGGTGTGCCGGGAGTTGTCTACAACGTATCCGATGGATATCCGAGCACCATGACCGATTACTTCAATCAGGTGGCCGATGCGCTCGGGCTGCCGCGCCCCCGCCAGATCCCCCGTGCCGAAGCCGAGCAGGCGATCGATCCCGGCATGCGAAGTTATCTCGCTGAATCCCGTCGCATCGACAATCATCGCATGCGCGAGGAATTGGGTGTCGTGCCGCGTTACACGAGTCTTGTGGAGGGGCTAGCGGCGAGCATTGTGGCCGAGGACGGCGCGCACCGGTTGCCAACGCGTAGCCGTTTGTAACGCGCTATTCTTAGGACCATGTGCACGGCCCAGCGTGCCTTGCGCCATGACCGATGAGCCTTCTTGATATCATTCCCGATCCGGCCGGACTGTATGTCCTCAATGCCAAGGGTGAGCTTGGCTTTTTCGGTGCCGATGGCAAGCCCCTGCTCGACACTGAGTTGTCGCAGGCATTCGCCAGCCATAATCGCGAGTTTCTCAAGGCGTATTTGGCGAACCCTGAAGCCGAGCGGCGTCGGGTGGCGATCATCTACAAGACGGTCGAACCGAACCCGTGGGGTCCAGTTACCTTCTTTCTCGAGGAATTTGTGGTGCGGGAGCTCTACCCGGTCGGTGGCAAGGTGGGTGGCGGGCTTACAGGCTTTCAGCAGAAGAGTCGTGCCAAGAGTGTGTATCGCGGTATCGAAGTACTTCTTGAGGCCAAGAGCGACGTCGCTCCAAGTTGCCCGGTATTCTGTCCGGTACTGCTCGACCGAAAGACGCGCCTTGCCCAATATGCCGATGTGCTCGGTCGTCAACCTTCGCAGGCCGATCAGGCGTCGCCAGTGATCGAGGTGGTCAATCTTGTTGCCACCATTCCGCTCGCGCGTCGCGAGACCGAGGCGGTATTGAGATTGCGCGAGCGGTTGGCGCGGGGCATCGTGCATAAGGACCAGCGTCGCGAAAAGCGCTTCGGCGTGCTGGAGGGCCCGGATCACTGGATGGCACAGGGTTCGGCGGACGACGCCTTCGCCGATCTCGATCGCGACCAGCGTCTCGATCGCGATCTGACGCTTTCAGCCGAGGATTTGGCCAGGCTGCACGAAAACGAGCGGCTCGACAAGGTCGAGCGGTGGCTGGTCAACCCGGTGAAGCCCGTGGATGCCGGCACGTTGCGGCGCTTTGCGCAATTCAAGGACCTTGATGAATCTGTTCTCGTCGGGCTTGCGGCGCGCACCTTTCTGTACGCGGCACCGGCCGGGGCGCGGCTTCTTGATCGGGGACTCAGCGACGCCTGGAACATGTTTCTGCTGGAAGGTACGGTAATGCTCACACCGGAGGACGGCACCGGCCTTCTGCTGGAGGGCAACACCGAGAAAGCGGCCTATCCGGTGTCATTCCTCAAGCCACGCAAGTACAACGTTGACGCGCAGACCAGCGTGAGCTTCATCTGGATCCACGACCTGCAGATCTATGCCGCCACCGGAGGCGGATGATAGATCGATCTTATCCGGGGGGAGTTATATGACATCGCAACGCACTGCCAGTACGCTGTTTGTCATTGGTATCGGCCTCATGGCCACGATCGTCGTTCTGGGCAAGTACCATCTCGCGCCGATTCTCGATTCGCTCGGCGTGCGTGCCTACCAGGCCAAGTTTGGCGATCCCGGCATGCTCAAGTTCCTGTTGTTCGCGGTCGGCTTCCCGCTGGGTGCGGGACTCACCATGCTGGGGGGCTATTCCCTGAGCGGCGCGCAGCGCTCGCGCACGGCGTTGCTTGTGGTGCTGACGCTTGTCGCGGCGATAGCGGCGGTTCTTGTGCAGGGTATTTTCGGGACAAAACACAGCCCGGCCTATTTCGGGGTCGGTGGCATTACCATCGGCGCTCTGGTGACGGCCACATTCTGGTACTGGGGTCACTATCGGCGTGCGCTGCCGGAGACGCTGCGCGCGTCGGCTGACTTGCAGGCATGCGGTTACCTCTGGTTCGCGGTAGCGGCTTGGAACACCTGCGGGTTTGGCGGCATGCCAAGCTACGCGATTTATCCGCAAAAATTGCTGGCGCACGAATCATTGTGGTTTGCCGTGGCGCAACTCAAGTCGGTAATGGCCTGTTTCGTGCTCGGGTGGGTATTCACGGCACTTGGCATGTGGCGCGCCGCCAGGGCGCGCGCCGGTATCCGCTCAGAGATCGAACTCTAGTATCTCGCCATTCGCGAACGACAGTCTGCGATGGTCCGGATCCGCCAGACCGCGTGCGTGCGCTGCAAATACCCGTAGTGTTTCTTCGTGCGCGATGACCAGGACGTGGCGCAGCGACTGTGCGCGGAGCCAATCAAGGAAATGAATCACCCGCCGCTT
>SMTZ1_10000883_pt1 | contig 29150 bp, 30 predicted proteins | sample DeeMarSWOR136_30_FD_25667 | JGI IMG/M metagenome (IMG submission 25667) | reverse complement strand
GAACCTGGAAAAAGAGTCCGTATGGGCAACCAGATAGGTACAGTGGTAAAAGTTGCAGGAGGAAGGGTTCAAATTGATTTAAATCATCCCCTAGCAGGACAAACTCTCATATATGAATTGATTATAAAGGAAAAACTTCTAAGTGATGAAGAAAAAGTCAAGAGTCTCTTCTCCCGTTTTCTACCAGCATATGATGAGTCAACAATCGAGGTTAGTAAAAAAGATGAAGAAATTACAATCAAGTTACCCAGCGATCGAAAACTCCTAACCGCAGATGGTCTACAAATTGTTAAAAGCGGAGTTGCAAGAGATTGTGCTAGATTTTTAGGTGCAAAAACGGTTACATATATTGAAGAATGGGAAGTTTTGCCATTCCCCAAAACAAGCTAAAAAACCTTAGTTTCCTTTTCTCCCCTTGTTTCTTAGTTTATTTGTAGAAATCACTCTCAAGTACAAGCTCATTTTCGATCATTCTTTTCATTTTATCCACAATCTCTTTTACAAGCTTTTCACCCTTCTCTTCTGAAGCCAAACTAGGCTTACCATAAACCCCTGATGAAGTAGAACATTGGGGTGGACGCGGGTAAAGATCATAGAATAAAACAATCTCTGGCACCTCATCTTTTATCTTATCTTTTTTAACCAGTTTTGGTCTTAGAACCATCATTAGCGAGGTTTCTGAGGATTCTGCTCGATGCCCTCTCTCTTCTGGAAAGAGTTCCATTAAAGTTTTTTTAACCAGTTGCCACCAAGCTACGACCGCCACCTTAGTATTTGGAAACTTTTCTACGATCTTTTGAGCACAATAGTTCAAAGATGATATATTATGTAACGCCCCATAAAACAGGATGAATTTTTTGAATCCCTTATTTACAAAGCTTCTAACAACCCAATAAACATACTCTTTAAAATGGTTCGGCCAGAGGGTAACTTCTACGAAATTCTCCGTAGGATATTCATAACCAAACCATATAGGCGGAGCAACCATAACTTTAGTTTCTTCTGCTACCTTTAAAGCAAGTTCGTAAACAATCATCACGTTTGTTCCTAGGGGAAGATGTAAACCAAAGCTTGCCAATCCCCCAGAAGGAATAATCATGGGGGTATTTTTTTCTGCTGCTTTTTTTACCTCTTCCCAAGTCATTTCTTCAAGCTTCAATCTGATCCCCCCATTCCTATAAAACACTCCTTTTTTAATTCAAGGCTATATTATTGTTTTAATTGTTTAATGATACGAGAACTTTTTTAACATTTCCTCGAGTTTTACACTCTTTTAATTTTTCATCCTCGAAAATTTCGAGGATTTTTATCTTATCGCCTTCCTTTAAGTAAACGGGGAAGCAAAGCTCTTTGTAAGGACAATCAGATTCATCGCATTCAGGTTTTTGATATATTAGTGTTGAACCAACAAAACATTGTTTTGATTCTATTACAGTTTCTACATCTGCTAAAACACATTCAACAACTTGTACCTCCTCTTTCATATGTATCTTGCAGGGGTGTTTAATCTCCCGTAATTCAACTATTTGATAAACACGATTAGGTTCAAGATTTAAAAGACACACATTATAAGTTGGACATTTATCGCATGCTTCGTTCTTTTCACTTTTTCCCATGAAAAAGAACTTGAAATTTTTTTTAGCTAAACTCTCCCCTATCAGAGTAATGATCAATTTTTTTTCCGTTTGACTCTGTTCCGTGTTCTTTGCCTCCTCCACTTTTAACTATTTAAATAACGCCAGTAATAGTCGCAAGTTTTACTGCAGCTTCATATGTTAACCCGTCCTTACCCAAAATTGTATATCTTTCTGGTCTCAACGTATGAGCAATTTTTAAAGCCTCTATTATGTGTTCTGGATCAATCCTCAATTCTTTCGCATTCGTTGGAGCTCCTGTTTTTTTCAAAGTGTCCTTTACGCGCTTCCAATTCCCCCCATGAAGATACTCCATCATAATGGTTCCAACCCCACACTGCTCCCCATGAAGGGCAGGTTTTGGAGCAATAATATCCAAAGCATGAGAAAAAAGATGTTCACTTCCACTTGCAGGTCTTGAAGATCCCGCTATACAAATCGCTACACCACTACTTATCAACGCTTTTAACACAGTTCTTGCACCTTCAACAAAGTTAACTTTTATAGTATCAGCTTCATCAAAAATCATCTCTGCAGCTAATAAAGCTAAAGAAGCAGCCGACTCGCTCAAAGGCTCATTTTTAAGCCTATGAGCTAACTGCCAATCTTTTACCGCTGTTAATTTTGAAACTAAATCCGCACAACCTGCAGCAAGAAGCCTTTTTGGAGCTTTTGCTATAATCTCAGTATCTCCAACTATGGCTAAAGGAGTTTTAGCAATAACCGAATGACGCGTATTTTCACCTTTTATACTGCAAAAAGGGCTTGAAATACCATCATGAGAAGCCGCCGTAGGAATACTGAAAAAGGAAAGATTTTCCTTAGTTGCAGCATATTTTGCAAGATCAACACTTTTTCCTCCCCCTACCCCCATCACGAGCTCTGGTTTAGTCTCGTGAATAAACTCTCTAACCCTCTCTGCTTCCTCTAAAGTAGCAGCAATCCCTTCAATCATCGAAACACTAAAACTTGCTTCTTGAAGAGATTCTTCAACCATTCTTGCTATTCTAACAACATTTGGCCCGGTAACAATCGCTGCAGAATCTGAAAAACCAAGCTCCTTTGATATCTCTCCAGTTAAAGAAATCACTCCTTCTCCAACAACTATCTGCCTTGGAAGCTCTATGCGATGTAGACGAAAAACCTGTTTTTTTCGAGCCATTTTAAAAAACCCTTTCAAACAATAAAAAAATATGCCACTTGGAAAGGTAAAGCTTAAAAATGCATAAGTGAGTTTAGTAATTAGTATATTAAAACTTTTTATTAAATTACTTTTCTCTAACCTTTCAAAAAACTGTTAACGGCAAATCGCCACTATAACTTGTAAGAACCGATAATAAAAATTATAAAAGTAATCAGAAGAGGATTTGATAATTTTGACATACATTCTTGATAACGATTTTATTAAAAAATTAACCAACGCTAAAAAAATAGGCCCAGAAACTATACCCAAAGAGTTTGAAAAAATGCAAGAAGAAGCGTTAAAAAAAGCCTTTCATGGCACAACAACTACAGGAATCGTTTGTAAAGATGGCGTTGTTTTAGCCACAGATAAACGTGCTACTTCAGGATCTTTCATCGCCTCAAAAACAGTTAATAAAATATATAGACTCGGAAATCATCTGGCTTCAACGATGGCAGGAAGGGTAGCAGATGCCCAATCTATAATGGATGTAATAAGGGCGGAAGTGGCCCTGTTCGAGATCGAGTATGAGAGAACTATGCCTATAAAATCGGCAGCAAATCTCATGGCTAACATTTTGTTTGGTTCAAGGTTTTTCCCCTATTATATCCAAACAATTGTAGCAGGAGTAGATGATGAAGGTTCTCATGCTTTCAATTTAGACCTTTTTGGCTCAATAATTAAAGAAGACTATATTTGCACAGGTTCAGGTTCACCAATAGCTTATGCGATACTAGAAGAAAACTATCATGAAGACATAACGTTAGAAGAAGCATTACCTGTACTCATAAGAGCCGTAAACGCAGCGATGAACAGGGATTCTGCTTCGGGCGATGGCTTTAACGCTGTAAAAATAACAAAAGAAGAAGGATTTCAAGAATTAAGCAAGGAAAATATTGAAAAAATAATAAAGAAATTTATTAAAAAGAAAGAGAAATAAATAATTAAGAAAGACTCAAAACATTTTAAACAAACTTGAATTAAAAACATGAGCATAATATCACTAATTTCTAGCTCAACTAATATCTTTTAAGATCTCTAAAGGGGTTTATTATTTTTTATTTTTTAAACACCTTTATTGTATTTTACTTAAGCATATTAAGGGAGTTTTAGCTAGTCTCTATTAGTATAGCTCTCATAGACTAAAAGTAGTATAAAAAGGGGAATTTAGATGAACGCTCAAGAAGTTCTAAAGGAGTTAAGTAAAGTCATTGTTCAGAAGTTAGCCCCCATAGAAGTCACAAATATAGAGCTTGAAGGCCCTAACATCTGCGTTTATACTTCTGACGTTGGACTTTTAGTAGATGATAAAGGTATCGTTAAAAACCTTGTACGCAGTTTAAGGAAAAGAATAGTTACAAGACCTGATCCACGTATAAGGAAAAAAGAAGAAGAAACTATAGACCTAATAAAGAAAATAGTTCCAGAAGAAAGCGGTATTACCAACATAAACTTTGATTCAAATATGGGCGAAGTAATAATTGAGGCAGAAAAGCCAGGTTTAGTCATAGGAAGACATGGAAAAACTTTGAAACAAATAATTGAAGAGACTTTTTGGCGTCCTCGTATAGTTAGAAGTCCGCCCATAACATCAAAAGTGGTTTTATCTACCAGACACTTCTTTCAAGCTGAAAGTGAACGAAGGAAAAACATTTTGGGCAGAATTGGTCGACGTATTCATAGGACGCCGATTTCAGAGAATGGATGGATAAGATTAGTGGCTTTAGGCGGTTTCAGGGAAGTAGGTAGAAGCGCAGTACTCCTTCAAACAAAAGAAAGTTCAGTACTCATAGATTGCGGAGTAAATGTTGGCTCATCCCTTCCATCTACATGTTTTCCTCGCCTTGATACACCCGAGTTTAATATAGAAGAGCTCGATGCTGTAATAATTACTCACGCCCACTTAGACCACTGCGGCTTTGTGCCTTTCCTTTATAAATATGGATATGAGGGACCAGTTTATTCCACTTATCCTACAATGCACTTAGCATACTTATTACAATCAGACTATGTAACTGTAGCACAAAGAGAAGGAAAACTGCTCCCTTATACTCCCAAAGAGATCAAAAAAAGTTTAATTCACACAATACCTATAGAATATGGCAAAGTTACCGATGTTGCACCAGATATGCGCTTAACTTTTCATAATGCAGGGCATATCTTAGGTTCAGCAATAGCTCATGTTCATGTAGGGGATGGACTTTACAACTTAGCATTCCTCCATGACTACAAATATTTGAGAAGCAGGCTTTTAGATCCCGCATCAACAGAATTTCCAAGATTAGAAACCCTCATAATAGAAAGCACCTATGGAGGACCAAAAGACAACCAACCCCCAAGAAGGGATTCAGAAATACAACTTGTAAACATCGTTAATCAAACAATAAGAAGGGGAGGAAGAGTTTTAATACCCGTGCTCGCCGTAGGCCGTGCTCAAGAACTTATGGTAGTCATAGCAGACTACATGCGAAGAAAAGAAATGATAGAATGCCCCGTTTATATTGATGGAATGATCGGGGAAGCCACCGCTATACACACAACCCACCCAGAATGCCTTTCAAGAGATTTAAGAGAACGCATCTTCAGATCCGACATAAACCCCTTCCTAGCAGAATATTTCGTCCAAGTTTCAGACATCCACGCAAGAAAAGATATAACTGAAGGAGAACCATCAATAATCATGGCTACAAGCGGCATGCTAACAGGTGGCCCAAGCGTAGAATATTTTAAACTATTATGCGAAAATCCACGAAACTCCATAGTATTCGTGTCATATCAAGCAGAAATGACGCTGGGAAGAAAGATCCAAAAAGGTATAAAAGAAATACCTTTAAGACGCGAAAACGGAAAAACATACGCTGCCCATGTAGGGATGGAAGTTCACACTATTGAAGGTTTCTCTGGCCATAGTGACAGAAAAACTACTTTGAAATATATGCGTTCAATAAATCCGAGACCTGAGAGAGTAATATGCGTTCACGGGGAACCATCTAAATGCATTTCTTTAGCCAATGCTATTAAAAAAGTATTACGAGGAAGCGAGGTTATGGCACCTGAAAACTTAGAAAGTATAAGATTGAAGTGAACTAAATCTTTGAAACGGTAAAGTCGGGAAGGGAAGCTTTTAAAAAGTGGCTTTAAAAAACGAATCTCCTGCATGATGTAAACTGATTACTACTTTTCCTTTCTCCTTATTTTTCACCATTCTCTCAATGATATCCGTAGAAAACACACTAGAACCAACTGCTAAAGGTTGCTCGTGATTCTCATCAACAACAACTACCAAACTACCTTCCACAAACTCTCCCTCTACTCTAACCACTCCCGGGGCCATCACATCTGCACCATTTACAACATGAGGAATAGCTCCCATATCCACAACAATCCTTGGCAACGATTTACCCCACCCCTCTAAAATTGCATGTATCGAAGGAAAAATATTGCCAGAAAAGTTAAAAAAACGAACTTTATCCCCCACAACAAAAACTTCTTGATCTACTCTTCCTAAGTGAACTTTTTCAACTAAAACACCCTTAGGTATAAGTCCTTCAGCCTCTTCTCTAGGATAAAGTTCTTTTATTCTCTTACGTAAAAATTTTAGCCCCTTTGAAGAAACAGCAAACCTTGCCTTTTTCAAATCTTTAACAACCATTCGTTTGCACAAACCATTAAATCTATATATAAAATATGATGTTTAATAAATATTAGAACTGCTTTATGAAAACTTTTATCTCTTTTCTTATCATTTCTATAAGTTCAAGTTAAGAAAAGTAAAAGCAATGTTTTTATAAGGTTTTAAGTATAAAGATGCAAAGTAAAAATTATACTAACTATTGAAACGTTGGAGCCTAAAAAAATGACAGAAATAAACAGACCACTAAGTCTCTTAGAAAGAAGCGTCGGAGGGAAAATACTAGTACGCCTAAAAGGTAACCGAAGTTTAAGAGGCACACTAGAAGCCTACGATTCCCATCTAAACCTCATAATTGAAAAAGCAGAAGAACTTCTAGAAAACGGCTCCAAAGAGCTTGGCAGAACAATAGTCCGCGGGGACAACGTCATACTAGTAAGCCCCCCACCCCTAAACAACAAAAAACCACACTAAACTAACGTAATCAAATATTGAGGGACCAAAATGGGAAAAGGCACACCATCCTTCGGAAAAAGACAAGGAAAAAAAGTCCACATTAAATGCCGCAGATGTGGCAACAGCTCTTACCATGTAAGGAAAAAGAAATGCGCAAGTTGTGGCTACGGTAAAACTAGTAAACTCAGAAAATACAACTTTGTAAGACCACATGCACACTAATCAATACACCCCATAAAAAACCCCTCCAAGAAAAACCTACATCACCCCTCCTAACATAGCATACAATTTTGTCAATACTAACAAACATAAATATTAAAAATAATGAAAAAACTACCCCTATAAGCCAATTAAAAAACTAACGTAAGGGCCCGTAGCTCAGACTGGAAGAGCGCCCGCTTGGCAAGCAATATAAACAACCCAAAATGCGGGAGGCCGCGGGTTCAAATCCCGCCGGGTCCATTACAATATCCGCCTTACAGGAAAATCATCTCTTTAAGCGCCTTCAATCCTATTTAATCACTTTTAAAAAATAAAATAGAAAGAGGAATCCTTAAAAAACAAAAAATCAGTAACTATTGATACGAAAGCTTGGGCGGGTGGTCTAGCCCGGTTATCATATTAAAATTGGCCGAATGATACTGCCCTGACGTGGCAGTAGTGTCATGCTGTGTGGTCCCCGGTTCGAATCCGGGCCCGCCCACCATTTTAGGTTTTTATTGGTGGTTTTAGTATGCCTAGAGAACTGTTTGATCCTGATGAGTTTATGGAGATAATGGAAAGAGCGATTGAATGTAGGGTAAAAAGAAAAGGTGATGTAGTAAAGTTAAAGTTAAGAACAAAACATATGCTTTATACGTTGAAAGTATCTCCAGAAGAGGCGGAAGTTATTCTTAGCAGGGTGACAGTCCCGGTAGTTGAAGTTTGATATAGTTATATTATAATATTACTTTTGTTAATAGAATTAAACCTAGTGCACAAAATATTGGTAGGGGTAAACCGGGTAATAATCCTTTTTTTTCTAATATTTTTAGGGTGAGTATCGAGCCTATTATTATTCCTATTAAAGCGCTTATAGTTGTATAGGGAAAAGGCTCTATTATTACTGATATAGAAACCAGCATAGCATAAAACACCAAATCCCCAATACCAAGATCGATCTCAGGGGTTGTAAAAATAGGCATTGGTATATCGCCCTTTTCCTCTTTTCCTCCCTCTTCGGCTGTTAATTCCACAATTCGCTTAATAGGGCCTTTAAACACCGCATAAATGTCGTAAAATGAAAGTCCCAAAAGTATCAGTACTGCTGACCATAAAGGTATTGCTACTCCAAGAAAAGCACCAAGGAGAATAGAAAAAACGAGTACTGCTGCATTCCTGCCTTTTTGAGAAAGTTTTTGCGAAACAAAAGCGGTTATAACTATGCCTGTTACTATAAAAGCTGTTAAAAGCAAGATTAAAGCGATAAAATCATTCCACAAATCAATATATTCGAAAATAGCTCCCATAAAATAGAGAAACGTTAGAAAGCAGGACATACCAATAACAGTTCCTAAAAACACGCGAAAAATGTTTGCAACACCATATTTTAACAAAAAGTAAACAAAAGTAGCTCCTATTAAAGCTAGTGAGACATAGAATATGGCGTTAATCGTGGCAGATGTGATTTCCTCTCCTTCTTCTTCTTCGACGGGTACAGCGCTTAATTCCTTTCCATAAACTTCATCACTGATGAATGATAAGATCGCTGCAATAATCGCTACAAAAACTATAGGGATACAGAAATGAAGAAAAGTTTTCAAGGATAGCTTGTAAGTCTTTTTTTCCTCCTCTGGAGGTTTATCTTCTGAAGAGTTATCGGACAATTTCACTTCTCCATAATTTTTTAGAGTTTTTTCCTGCAATTATCACAAAAAGTTGGTTGTTTGTAGTCTGTATCTTCTATCGAATTAGAAAAAGCCATAACGCATCTACGTAACTTACAATGTTTTAATCCCATACAATGTCCTAACTCATGGACTGCCTCTATCAAAGTACGTTTCCTAAGCAAATCTTCGTTATGGGTTAAAGAATAGAATGAAGGATAAAGACGGCATAAACTAATAACAGCGCTGGTTCCAGGACATTGGGCTAAGCCAAAAATAAAATTAAGAGCATCCGTATAAAGATCAACCTTTGTCACGCCTAAAGTAATACGCTTTTTTTGCCTACTATAACCACGAATTATTTTAAGAAATATTTCTCCCTCATACTGCTCTCTTTGAGGATTATAGGCAGAAACTGGCACTTCAACTATAGAATCAGCAATTTCACAAGGAAGATTAAACCTTTTTTCAAGATTCTCTTTAACATATTTTAAAAGATCGATTTCGACTGGATCATCTTTTTCTATCCTCAAAAGAGAAATACGAGCAAGTTTCATTAAAAACAACCTAAAAATTTCATAAAAAAATACTTACAAAAACATTTATGCTTATATTTTACAAAAACATTTTTACAAAAAACATTTATGCTTAGGAGTGTTTTATTTTTGAGTCCTTTTGTTGGTGATTTAGGCGAACGTAAACTGATCGAAATTCTTCAAAAGTTTGTCGCAGATAACGGGGTGTTGGGATTTGGTGATGATGCTTCTGCTTTTAAAATAGCGGGCAAAATCGTGGTTATTAATACGGATATGTTAGTTAAAAAAACCGATGTCCCAAAAGAAATGAGTCCTTTCCAGATAGGTCAAAGACTTGTCGTTATGTGTTTAAGCGATATAGTGGCAAAAGGTGCCGTCCCGAAACTCCTTTTAGCAGCTTTTGGAATGCCTCCAGAATACGAGTTAGAGGATTTTCTCGAAATAGTTCGTGGAATACGCCAAACATCCGAAAAATACGGAGTAAAGTATGTGGGAGGAGATCTTAATACTGCGTCCGACCTCATCATTTCAGGAACAGCCATCGGAATAGCGGAAAAAGCTCTCATAAAAAGAGACGGGGTAAAAGCAGGGGATATCCTCTGCGTTACAGGACCCTTCGGTTTAACCGGAACAGGATTTAAAATTGTTTTAGAAAAAGTAGAAACCCCTAAAAAACTCCAGAAAACATTTATCGACGCTGTTTTCTCTCCAAAAATCCGGCTAAAACTAGGATTAATGCTAGCAGAGTCGGGAACAGTTTCTGCATGCATTGACAGTAGCGATGGACTAGCATGGTCTATTCATGAACTTTCCAAAGCAAGTAAAGTAGGATTCGAAATCACAAACCTTGAAACAATAATCCCCCAAGAAGGTTTCATTTTCGCAGAAAAAAACCAAATAGATCCCTACGAACTAGCATTATACGGGGGAGAAGAATTTGAACTCGTTTTAACAGTCCCAAAAGAAATATTAGAAAAAGCTATAAAAGCTGCTAAAAAAGTAGGAGAAACCCTCACTCCTATAGGAAAAGCAATATCCGAAAAAAACATCTTTTTTAAAAAAGGAGAAAAAAAGATCACGATAAAACCCCAAGGATATGAACACCTAAAACAAAATAAACACTATGTAAAATCAGAAAAGTAAGAATAGCGGGCCCGACGGGATTTGAACCCGCGACCCCCAGCTTTCATCACTAAAAAACATTAATAATTTCTTACCTTAAGACGATGTTTAGAAGGCTGGTGCTCTATCCAAACTGAGCTACGGGCCCTTACTTTACACCGATATACCGATCATCATTGTGTTGATCTTACATAATGGCTAATTTTAAGCGATCGTTTTTTATAATTGTTTTTCAAATAAACTTCTCGAAATACATAAAATTATGGGTTAAGGCATCTTTTCTATTTTTGCCCCAATTTTTTTCGCTATGTATTCCGGGATATCGACAATTTTTTTCGCTTTTTTTATCACAGGTAAATCACTTGTTGCTACTATCTCGCCTTTTAACACTTCAAAATCCGGTGATTTAACAGCTTTTGCTCCTCCCGTTAAATTGTATTTTTCAAGTATTGTTCTTGTTTTTGCTGCTAATTTCCCGCTCTTAGAAACAGGACTATCATAAAATAGGTGTATCTTTTTTGGTGAAAATTCCTTTATCGTGTTTAAAATCAATTCTAACGCTTCATCTGTTTCTTTGGTATGTTTATGTTTTCCGAAGACACCGCTTATATCACGCACAACTCCATCATCGCAAAGAAAAAGGGGCCTATTTGTTAAAGCGTTTTCTACTGTTATCAAAACGCAATAGCCGTCAACTGTTAAAAACGAGCTATTAATCGTTTCTATAGGTACAAGTCTTTCCTTCGTAGTTTGGATCTCGGATTGGGAATAAACCGTTCTTCGAAGCAAGTTTCGATCCTTTACAGATAAAGAATAACGATCTCCAACAAAATTAACAACTCTTTCCCTAGGATATTCCCTATTCAGAAGATACCGAACATCCTCAACAATTTTTCTAAAAGGAGCCACCATAGCAACACAGACCCAAAAAAATTAAAGGAAAATATACTTCTAAAAACCTTTAAAAATAACTATTATTAACCGTGTTCTTCCAAATTCCTCCCCAAATCGACTTTGAATTTCTTTTATTAAATGAAAAGAAGATTAAAAGATTATAAGAAAATAGACGTGTTTTAAACCTTTATAATAAGAAAGAAAATGTTTGTAATTTTAGCCAAACAAGCTCGCTAAACCTGCTTCTTCTTCTGTTTCTTCTGTTTCTTCTGGCTCTTCTTTCTTTTCCTCTTTTTTCTCTTTCTTTTTCTTCGGTTTTTCTTCCTCAACAGTCGGGGCAGTTACAGCTGGTGCTACAGTACCTGCTGATGCTATTACTTCTTCAATGTTTACGCTTTTCAGTGTTTTAACTATTGTTTTCAACTGTGCATCATCCACGGTTCCACCAGCAGCTTCAATAACCTTTGCAAGATTCTCTTCTGTAATCTTTTTTCCTAAAGTGTGAAGCAACAATGAAGCATGAATCGACTCCATATCAAACTTACCTCCAATATCTTTTTTTTAAAATAGTATCATGAAACTAAGATAATATTCAATTCAAACAATTACAAGTTAAAAATCTTTGTCTTTTCAAAACTTTTAAAATCTTCTATTTTTATTATACTACTTCTTTTTAAACTGGCCACTTGTTCCGCAATTTGGACATTTTTTTGGTTTACATCTTGTTTCCTTTTCAAAACCACAATTTTCACAAACAAATACGCCCATAAAACCACCTTAATTACCTATTATTGTCCTAAAAGAGAACCCAAATCTTCTTCAGTATCTTCCTCTTCTTCTAGATCCTCTTCAGCGACATCTTCTTCTTTCGTTTGAATCTCTTTTTCCTTTTCTTCAACGGTTTCCTCTAAACTTTCTGAGATAATGTTAGGATTTATTTCGACGATCTTTTTAAGCAATGCTCCTGCCTGTTTTTTAGCTTTTAGAAGGATAATTGGCATGCTAGTTTTAGTAACTGTATTTGTTTCGATGGCCAGAGCTAACGCTTGATCTTGAGCCCTTAATAAAAGTGATGGCAGCGTTTTAGATGTAACCACGTTTGCCACTATTGCTAAACTCTGTGATTGGGTACACGCTTCACTTAAAAGGCCTAAAACATCCATCAGCAAATATTTTTCAGCATATATAACTCCATCATCATAAGCAGCTTCTATCGTTAAACCTGTCTCAAAAGGTAGAATTCCTAATCTTGCAAGAACAACAACTTTATGCCTTGCTATCTTCTCTCCTTTTTGTATTATCACGGTGTCTTTTAAAATGGCAATTTGTCCTTTCACAATTCTGGTAGGCAACCCTACCGATGAAAACTCCCCAATTATAGGGCCAGGTGGCAGTCCTGTGTTTTGCTCATGAATAGTAACATCGTTTGGTGCTATTTGCCCAACTTTTGCAGGGGCAGGCATCTTATTTTCTGCTAAATATTTCGCTAAAGAAAAAACATCTCCATCAGTCAGAATCAGGGCATAATTACCGCCTGAATAATGTTTCATAAGCTTGGTGATGTTAGGTTTTTCTTTAGAAAGCTTGCGAAGCGCTATCTGTAAAAGGTTTTTCTTAACCATTTTTATAGTAGCTTTTTCCCGTAAAGTAGATCGCATTTTTTGCACTATGCGACCATGTATACCGCTCATCCTGACTAAACCTACAATTTTATGTTTTTTAATAAGCCGGTATATCTCCTCTACAGCTTTCAATTTAGTTTCAGGAATTTTTCTTCGAGATCGTATTACAACACTTTTAGCCTTAGACATCGACATGTTTATCCACCATTAATCAAGGGATAAAATGATAGAAAACTTTCTTATTCCTATCTTTTGTTTGTTTTGTGATTCAGGGTTTTAAATCAATTTTTGTCGGGGAGCCCATTGTAGTTTTAACAATGATTTCCTTAATATTATTCATTCCATGTTCAAGTTTTCTTTCTAAAGTCTCTATAACCGTCATTATATTCTCTGCAATCTTTTCGGAGTCCATATCAACTGTTCCAACCCTAACATTTAAAACAGGAGTATCTCTAAGTCTTAACCTCACCGTCCGTTTATATTGATCTAAAAGCGTTTCTACATCAGTAGTCGGTGGTACTGGTTTAGGCATTTTCCCTCTAGGACCCAAAAACTTGCCAAGAGAACGCCCGATAAAAGGCATTAATGATGGACTCGCGATGAAAAAATCATTCTCACGAGCAATTTTTTTAGCTTTTTTCGGATTAGAAACAAGTTTTTCAACATCCTCTTTCGTAAGTACTGTATTAAATCCCGCTTTCTTAGTAGCAACTTCCAAACTAGGATCGGCTACAGCACCTACCTTAACCTCCTTTCCTGGCGGGTTAGGTAATAAAACTTCTATGTTAAAACGCTTACTTGTATCTTTCAAATCTATATCTTTTAAATTAATGGTAACATCAACTGATTCATTAAAATTTCTTTTAGGAGAGTCTTCAACAGTCTTCTTAACCGTCTCAGTTATTGTTTTAACATCCACCATGAATAACCCTTCTTTTCTTATAAAACAAATCAAATATTAACCAAAAACCACGCACAAAAAATATTTGAACAGTTAAAACGAAAATTAAAAATTTCTCCCTAAGATTCGCTAATATCCAATGATTTTAGGTTAGCACTTCATCAAGCATTCCTTCATCAATCGTTTTCTGAACTTCTCGAGGATCTTTTCCTTCCACAGTTATACCCATACTAACACAAGTACCAAGGACCTCTTTAACCGCACCTTTTAAATTGATCGCTAACATATCCCTATTTTTAGATTTAGCAATCATAACAATTTGTGCAAAGCTAATATCACCAGCAATTTCTGTGCCTGCATTACTAGAACCTTTAGTAACCCCTCCTGAAGCCAATTCACTAAGAATCAAAGCAGAAGTAGGCGGAGTACCAACCTCAATTTTAAACGACTTATCATCCAAATTAACCTCTACTTTAATCGGAACTTTTAATCCCGCAAAAGCTTTCGTTTCCTCATTTATCGCATCAACAACCTGTGTCACATTTACTCCCGTAGGACCCAAAGCAGGACCCAAAGGAGGCCCTCCACTAGCCCTACCAGCAACAACTAATGCCTCAACTACTTCTGTTCTCAACATAATCCATCAACATCCAACTAAATGAACAAAAAACATCAACAATAATGATTTAATGAACTTTTCGATTTAAAATAGTTTTCAAAATACAAAAATTAAAGAATATCGTTACCTTTTTACTAAAAAAGGTGCATAAATAGCCGGATATTATTTATTTCCTCTCTCTTATTCTTTAAACTTCTTAAAAAAATTTACAACCTTCCTAACAGAAGATAACGGATAAAACTTTTAAATAATTTTCAAACACCTCTCCCTTTCCAAATATAAAACATACTCCCTCTATTCATATAATTAAAGACATCATGTCTTAATTTTTTCATACTTTCTATCAAAATTATCATATCCTAAAAAGGAGATTGGTCATAGGTGGAAAAAAACAAAAAATCCCAGGTAAATAATGATAAAAACGATGAAAAACGTATCAGAGTCACAGTGACTCTCACAGGGGAGATGGCGAGAAAATTTGAAGAACTAGCAAAAAAATGGCATGGGGAAACAAAATTCGCTAAAAGCAACGCTGCAAGAACAGCCCTCTATGCATTTATTCAGTCTAATGGTGAAATAAGCTTTCTTGTACCTGGTCAAAGAAGCATGCATCATTTCATGCACCAAAAGAGAAAAAAAGTGATAACAATAGAAGAGGAAAACAGCTTTAATTTTATTCCTCCCTACCCGCCGTTTCCTTCCTCTTCAAACAATTTTAATACCACTCCTAACACGGTGTCTAATAACTTAGAGATGGTTTATGGAATATCGATAACAGCAGCTGGAATGGAAATAAGACGCGAATTAACCTCAGGAAAATCAGAGGGAAGCAAACTTTTTTTACGAATGAAAGCCCTTGCAGAGAAATCAGAAAAAGAAAATACAATCCTCATCCAAAGAAAAGACAAAGAAAATCCTGACCAAACTATATCGCTTCAAAATGAACCTGCCATAGAAATACCTGTATTGTAAGCCTTTTTTTCCTCTTTTTACCCTTTTAACAAATTCTTTTGGCTTAGGGAGAGAGTTAAGCTTTAATAATAAGCCTTTATAATAATATTTGAATCAAATTTCATTTTTTGAATGCTTTCAGTTTTTCCGTTGTTTTTTAGTTTATTTTTGAAGGATGGGGTTTTTTTATTGGAAGCAGAGTTTCAACCGCTTTTTGAACCCAATGGTATAGCGATCATCGGAGCTAGCCGTACTCCAGGCAAAGTGGGTTATGAAGTTCTTAAAAACTTAATTAATTCGGGTTATATAGGTTATTTATGCCCCGTTAATCCAAAAGCTGAAAATGTTTTAGGTTTAAAATCCATTCCTTCTATAAAAGAAGCAGATGATAATATTGATCTTGCAGTTGTTTGTGTGCCTGTAAAATTTGTACCTACAGTAGTAGAAGAAGCAGGTGAAATGGGAGTCAAATGTGCAATAGTTATCAGCGCTGGTTTCAAGGAGACCGGTCCTGAAGGTGCAAGAGCCGAAAGATTGCTTTTAGAAACCGCAAGAAAAGCAGATATACGAATAGTGGGTCCAAACTGTTTAGGAGTAATTTCAACAGGTCCTGTTAGTTTCAACGCTTCTTTCGCTGAAAGCATGCCAAATCCCGGCAATATAGCTTTTATCTCCCAATCAGGTGCTTTAATTACTGGTATTTTAGACCGAAGCTTCCAAGAAGATACAGGATTCTCAAAAATTATAAGCGTAGGCAATATGGCGGATATGGAAATAACAGACTTAATCGAAGCCTTAAGACATGATGAAAATACTAACGTGGTTCTCGTCTATATGGAGAACATAAAAAACGGGGAAAAATTCCTTGATATAACCCGAAAAGCTTGCAGCGAGAAACCTATATTGGTAGTTAAATCTGGTAAAAGCATTGAGGGAGCTAAAGCTGCATCTTCTCATACTGGAGCTCTTGCTGGAAGCGATCGTGCGTATGATTTAGCCTTTCAGAAAGTTGGAGCTATTAGAGCAAGTTCTATGGAAGAACTCTTTGATCTTGCAAAATCTTTTTCAATGCAACCCATCCCCGAAGGAGAAAATACTGTTATAATCACAAATGCAGGTGGTCCAGGGATTCTTGCTACAGATTCCGTATCCAAATATGGGTTAAAACTCGCCCCCCTATCAGAAAGCACAAAAGAACTTAGAAAATTCCTTCCCCCAGCAGCAGGTTTTCATAATCCTGTCGACATGCTTGGAACCGCCACAAGTAAAGAATATAGCCAAACATTAGAAGTTTGCTTACAAAATAAGAACGTTCATGCAGCTCTCATAATATTAACACCACAAGCAATGACAGACACTCAAAAAATAGCGGAAAAAATAGCAAAAATTAAGAAAAATTTTGTAAAAAAACCAGTAGTTGCTGCTTTCATAGGCGGTGAAAAAGTAAACGAGGGCGTAGAAATATTACAAGAAGCAGGAATCCCCTGTTTTCCCTTCCCTGAACGCGCGATTAAAGCCCTTTCTGGCTTAATAAAATATGCAAAATTTAAACAAAATCCTCCTGAAGAAGAAATTCCGCAATTTTCTGTAGATAAAAAGGCTGTGAAAAAGATATTCTCCCTAGTTAGGGAAGATAATCGCGTTAATCTTCTAGTTTCCGAAGGAATATGCGTCCTTAGTAACTACGGAATCGAAGCCCCTCCAACTTCTTTAGCAAACAACGCTGAAGAAGCTGTTGATCTTGGCGAAGCAATAGGATATCCTTTGGTATTAAAAGTGGCATCCCCAGAAGTTTTACATAAAACAGATATTGGTGGAGTTGAAATAGGTTTAAAAAACGCCGAAGAAGTCAAAAAAGCCTTCAAAAGAATAATCTATAAAACTAGAAAAAACATGCCAAAAGCAAGAATTTATGGGTGTGTTATCCAAAAACTTGTTTCAACAGGCCGTGAAGTTATAATAGGGGCTACAAAAGATCCAACTTTTGGTCAAATGATAATGTTCGGTGCAGGAGGAATATTCACAGAAGTCATGAAAGATGTATCCTTTAAACTAGCTCCCATATCTCGAAATGAAGCAAACAAGATGATTTCTGAAACAAAATACTACTCAATATTACGGGGAGTAAGAGGAGAAAAAACCGCAGATATTTCCGCCCTCATCGAAACAATTTTGAAAATAAACCAACTTATAACTGACTTTAAAGATGAAATATTAGAGTTTGATTGTAATCCCGCCTTTGTATACCCAAAAAATGAAGGTTGCCTAGCTTTAGACGTAAAAATAACCATTAAAAAATGATTTAATTAGGAGATGTTTCCAGTTGGCAAACGCATTATTAATCACAGGCCGAACAGAAGAAGTAGGAAAAACCCCAATAGCACTTTCCCTAGCCTTAAAGTTTAAAGAAGAAGGATTAAAAGTTGGTTATTTCAAACCCATTGGCTGGAAAATGAAAACCAAAGACATTGTGGATAGGGATGTAAAACTAGCAAAATCTATCCTTAAAATGGATGAAGATGAAACCTTGATAAGTCCAATTCTAGCAGACCGACTTTATTGGTCAGCTGATTTTGTCAGAGGAGATGTGATAGAAGAAGAAAAAAGTCTCATGGTCAGAATTGCAGATGCTTATGAAGAACTTAGTAAAAACTATGATTTCTTAGTTATCGAGAGTTGCCGTACAATGGCGTTTTTCGAATTCATAGGCTTAAGTGCTCCTCAATTATCCCTAGCCTTAAAAGCCCCCATATTACTCGTGAATAACGACCGATTAGCAGCAGTAGACGAGCTCATACAAGACGCTAGGTATTGTATAGGTGTACATGGAACACGTGTCTTAGGAGCTATAATAAACAACGTTATAAGCGAAACTTTTAATCGGGCGAAAAATTTCATGGTGCCCATCCTTGAAGCCAATAACGTACATGTCTACGGCCTATTACCTGAAAAGTCGGAACTAAAAACATTTACGGTAAAAGCGATTTTAGAAGAATTAGAAGGAGAAGTTTTAGCAGGAGAAGAAAACCTAAACAATCTAGTTGAAAACATTTTGATAGGCGCTATGAGACCAGAAGCTGCATTAAAATACTTTAGAAGAGTGATAAAAAAAGCAGTAATAATGGGAGGAGACCGAGCAGATATGGCGGTAACTGCCCTAGAAACGGACACTTCATGCCTTATATTAACAGGCAACCTCTTCCCACCAGCCCAAGTATTAAGTTTAGCTGATGAGAAGAACGTCCCAGTGATCCTTGTACCATATGATACCTATACTACTGTCGAAAAACTTAATGAATTCAAAATGTACGCCCACCTTGAACCTGAAAAAATAGAAACATGGAAAAAACTAATCGAAGAAAACATAAACTGGAAAGAAATCCTCGAAGCAACAAAAAAGAGTAAAAGATGAAAATACCCTTTAACATGTTTTAAGCTTATTTCCCTCTTTTACTCCTCACTCTCTCCTTCTTCCTCCTTCTTTTTAGCTTTTTCAACTAATCTCACGTGGTCTGCATGAAGAGATATAGGAATAGGAGTTGCTAACATTCCACTATCCAAAAGTTGAACAGTAAGCTCCTCATGCGCACTATCAATCCTAGTAATTTTCGCCCTACTACCCTTAAAAGGCCCTAAGATAATCTCTACTATACCACCTGGTTCGAGTTCTAGCAAAGGTGACTTTCTGATTAACAGATTTTTTATCTCATCAAAAGGAACGTTACCCACGATTTTAGTTCTTACGTGCGGAATGCCTGCAATGGCTAGATCAACATCTCGTCTGTTTCTTACTTCGATAAAAACATATCCTCGTAAAGTTTCAGGTACTAGAATAGATTTTAAATCAATGTCTCCTTTTATTTTTACACGTCTAGCTATCAAGTTGGCTACACTATGCTCTTGACCGATTGTTGTACGCAATATGAATATCTGCGTCCTTGGAACAGGTTTTAATTCGGTTTCCACTTCCATATCCATACTAAAACACCAAAAAACTCAATAACAAAAACTTCGAATTTATAGTTTATCCTGGCCATATGCCGCCGAAAAGACTGAATAGCAATTGGATGAGGTAGGCTATCATGCCGACGAAAAGTAATCCGATAAGGGTTATTTTTGTGGTGAGCTTTAGTTCTTTCATATCTGGCTTACGACTATAACCGAACAACTTTCGCGCTCTACTGATAAATCCCGTGATATCCATAAAAAACACCATTATAACTTGAAAGGAAATAAACTACTTTTTCTTAAAATCTTTCTACTTAATTGAAAAATAGGTAAAAAGCTAATTTAAACCTTTTCAGATTTAAACTTTTAAAAGAAAGAAATAAAAAAAGTACCTACCTTGGGTAAAAAAACTGAGCTGCAATTACTAAAAGGATAAACTGTAATAAAAATAGGCGAAGCGTTACCAAAATAAAACTTGTTCAGTGCGGAGATCTAGGCAGTTTCCGGTATTATTTAGGTTATTTATTCGAAGGTTTCAAGGCCAAGATCTTTTATGTTTACAGTCAAGTTGTTTTCTTCAGGTCCTAGTATGTAAGGGCTCCATACATCGTTCAATAGTACTATGACGCGTACAACATCGTTGAGTTCAGGGTAGATCGCACTTCCCCATATTATCTCTAATTCTGGGTCGGCTGAAATTCGTTGTCTTACTAGTTGAACGGCTTCTTTTGCTTCTCTTAAAGTTAGATCCACGCCCCCACTCACTTCAACTAAGGCCCTTTTTGCGCAATGAATGTCGACAGAGTCGAGTAATGGATGGTCTAAAGCGTCCATAACAGCTTCTTGAACACGACCGTTATTTGAATCAGATTCACCTAAACCTATTAAAGCAAAACTACCATCTTCTAAGACCTTTTTAACGTCAGCAAGATCAAGATTCATAAGTTGTGGTATATTCATAAGCTCTGTAATACCTTTAACGCTACGGATAAGTATCTCATCTGCAACGCGAAAAGCTTCTGCAAGTCCTAAATCTGGGGCAACTTCTAACAATTTTTCATTAGGAACCACGATAACTGTATCACTATTGTCCTGAAGACCCTTTAAACCTTCGAAAGCGTTTTTATTCCTTGTCGGACCTTCAACTCTAAAAGGCAAAGTACAAACCGAAACTGTCAATGCACCTGCATCTTTAGCAAGTTCAGCGATCAAAGGAGCGGCTCCAGAACCTGTACCACCGCCAAGACCACAAGTAACAAAAACCATGTCAGCTCCTTCTAAAACCTCTCTTAAAGAATCTTCATCCTCTTCAGCTGCAGCTCTCCCTATTTGAGGCTGATCGCCCGCGCCCCGCCCCCTAGTCAACATTCTACCTATTAAAACCTTCTTGTGAGCCTTAGTGACATAAAGTTGCTGTGCATCAGTGTTTATAGCCACAGTTATAGCACCTTGAATACCTTCATTCATCAACCTTGAAACCGCATTATTACCGCCACCACCACAACCCATAACCAAAATCCTAGTTGAAATCTCATTTGTTAACCTTCTTAAATCTTCATCAACAACATAAGCATCATATCGATCCTGAGAAACTAGTTCTATTTCCTGCTTTCTAACCGGTTCAAATTGATAAGTATCCATTAGACATCTCCTCTTTTCTAGACTATCATAAATCAACAAAATCCAAATAAAAGAAAAAGTATTATTGATACCATATCCCGATAATATGACAAAAACTCCTCATAAAAAACCATCAAATAACGGTTTTAAAACCTAAAATAACTTTAAATCTCCCTATTTTGGAAAATAAAATAAGAATGGGGTTTTTATGAGAAAAAGAAAGATAAAGAAAGTTCATTTAACTGTTTTTCTTTTCTTAGTTTTGACTACTTTGATATTGCTAAGTTCTTTTTCTTTCATTGTTAATACTAGAAAAATTTCTCCTAACCATACGTTATCTTTAGGGGAGAATTTGGGAGAACGCGAAAAAGCAAGCTGTGTTCCTGATAATGATATGAATGGAAGTAAAAAGTTTGATTTTTCTTTTGAGTTTTTTAGTTCAGAAAAAATGACTATTGCGCCAGATTCTCACTATCCAGGAGCTGGAGATTTGGGGGTATATCATACATATGAGGAAACAGTTGATATTTTAGAGGATCTTAATTCTTCTCACGCTGAAATAGTAGAGTTAGTTAATATTGGTTTAAGTTATAATAATCGAACGATTTGGGCTATGAGAATAACTAACGAATCCTCAGGTTTAGAGGGAAAGTTTGAGGTTTTATATACAGGGGAGCATCATGCAAGGGAACTTATAACCACAGAAATTGTGCTGTATATAATGACTTACGTAGTTTTTAGTTATGGAGTTAACGCTACAATTGCGGAGATATTGAACAGTAGAATTTTGTGGTTTATTCCTATGGTTAATCCTGATGGGGTTGCAGATCATATTGAGAAGGGGGAGCCATGGTGGCGGAAAAACTCAAGGCCACCTTACGGTGTGGACATAAATAGGAATTATGGTTATCAGTGGGGTTTAGCAGGATCAAGCGATGATAAAGGTTCGGATATTTACCGTGGTATTGCACCTTTTAGCGAGCCTGAAACTAGAGTTATCCGAGATTTTGTCCTTTCTCATAATTTTGTTATTGCCATAAACTACCATAGTGGCGCGGAATTGGTGTTATATCCTTGGGGATATACACGAAGTTTACAACCTACTCCTGATATAGGCTTTTTTACAGAGATTGGAAAGACTATTAAAAGTCTAACTGGGTATGATTGCCAACAAGCTTCTTCTTTTTATCTAGCAAGTGGTACTGCTATTGATTGGATGTATCATAACAAAAGCATAATGGCATTCACTATAGAGGTTTATCATAATAAGTCGGTACTTTACTTTCCTGATTTTAAAGGGTATATTTGGGACTATTTTAACCCTCCAGAAGATTTGATTAATGCTACTTGTCAGAGAAATTTAGAGGCAGCTCTTTATGTGGCAGATATTGCAGGTGAAATAAGATCTTCTGAAGAAAAGAAAAGGGGGAATGTATGGTATGAAGAGATTTCTGTTATAGCAGGCATAATTGGCGTTATTGCTGTTGCTGTATTGATCGTAACCTACTTCATACTCCAAAAAAGATTTGAGCTAACAGCGTAATTAATTATTTTCTTATTTCTTTGGTTTTTTCTAAGTTTATGCCCTTTTTGTGCAAAAATTGGGCGATTTTTTCCCTTTGAGGTTTTGATGTTCCTTTCCAATCAATTACTGCAGTTTCAACTTTTTCAAAAGTTTTTTCAAGAGCTTCTTGCAACATTTCTGTTCTCAGTTCATCTAAAACATATTTTGGCGCTATATGTCCTACGGCGAAATCAGTTTCAAGCACGATCTTATTAAATTCTCTTGCATAGTGCCCTCCTCCTATTCCTAAAAGTGGTCTATAATTTTTTTTCATTTTAGCCGCTCTTAAGATGGCTGAAGCAACTATCATACTGCATTTCTGGTTTTCCCACATTTTTTTATCAGATCCTATCTCTACAAAAAGCAAAGGTTTTTTCAAAGTTGTGGGTCCATGATGGGTAACCTCGAGGGTTTTTTCATATTCTAAATTTTCCCCTTCCTCTTCTAAGGCTATTAATGCTTCTTTTACTGCGGATGCATAAGCAATTCCTAACTCTTCTGGATTTCCTCCAAGATCCGCCTTGTTAATCCAGTTTCCCGGCGTGTGAACAAGGAGAGCAGGAACCCTTTTCTCACTTTTATGTTTTGAAGCAAAAATAAAGAAGCCTACCTCTTGAGGATGTTTGTCGAGGTGTTCTGCCTCAATTAGCGGTTTTTGCGTGGTTATTAGCTTTATTTCCCCCTTTTTATAGACAGGTTCTCCTTCAAAAGTTTCTGTGGTTTCTTTGAATCCAAAATTCTCTATCAATGATTTTTTAATGTTTTTACTAGCTTCATCTTTTTCTGAGGAAACTATTACCGGATGCAAATTTATAAAATCCCCACTTACCTGGATTAATACTGTTTCACTTTTATGTTTAGTTTATTTTTTTTCTTTTCTTCTTTCTTCTAGGAATTCTTCTACTTCATCTGCGGTGGGTAATCCCTCCTGCGCTCCTGGTTTTGTACACTTTAGTGCAGAAACTGCTGATGCAAATATACTTGCTTCTTCCAAATTTTTTCCTTGGGCTACCCTTGTTAAGTATCCTGCTGCAAAAGCATCACCCGCTCCTGTAGAGTCCACCGCGTTAACTTCAAAAGGTTCTGCCTTTAAAATCTGTTCTTTTGAAACAATAACAGCACCCGCAGCTCCCATGGTAACCACTACCGTGATATCTTTTCCATCCACTATCTCCTTCATACGTGTAGCAATGAAACCTTCCGTTGGTTTTTCCTTTGTTAACCGTTCATAAGCCCTACTGTTTATGAACAATACGTCTGTTTTACCTATACGGTTGATTGTTTCAACGATCTCTGTAAGAGTTAGCTTGCTATCGCTTAACTCTGCTCCTGCATTGTAAGCAAATATGGCATCAACATCGCTTGCTATAGTCCAAAGTTTTTTTACAAGGGGGAAGGGTGTTCCAGCAGAATAGATTATGTTTGATCCCTTAAAATCTACCTCATCGATATAATTCTCTAAATATTGATTTGCACCTTTATACATAAGAACCGCTCTTTCACCTTCTGGATCTACAGTAATTATCGTGAAACCTGTAGTTTCTCCTTCAATTATTTTTACATCTCGTAATACTACGCCTTCTGTTGAGAGTTCTTTTAATATTGTTTGCCCTTCTTCATCATCTCCTACACAACCAACAAGCCTTGCTGTATATCCAAGACGTGCACAAGATACTGAAAAGTTTGCTGCCGCTCCTCCAAGTCTGAAAATAAGCTCAAGAATACTGGTTTCAGCATCAGGAACAGGGATAACCGGAACCTTCGCTATCCAATCCATGTCAATTGTACCGACAGAAGTTATCACAAAATCGCTAGAAGGCATTTTAATCAACCTTTAGTGTGTAAGTATTAGAAAAAATCAAATAGGAAAAAACACTCTTCTCTTTTTATTTTAGTCCCTACACACCCTTTTCAAATCACTTAATGAAACTTTCTTCATGAAGTTTTCCGATATAGATTAAAAACATAATCAAACTTTTAATAAATATCTTTCTCATTCTTTTTAAAAAAGTTATTTATCTATTTTTAAAGGTTTTTTAAAAGTCATTATTCCTTTATAAAGTTGCCAAATTTATTAATTTTAAATTTAGGGATATTTGAAAAACCTTAAAAGTTAAAGACGAGTTTGCCCTTAATATATCTTAGAAAATAGAAGTTACTGTTGGAAAAGATCGGTTTTTCTCGCTTTTACGGTGAAATTTATGTGGTATGAACGAGATATATATGAACGGGAGGTTGATGATCAAGAGATTGAAAACCTTATCAAGAGATTGGATGATCCAAATGTAGAAGTTAGAAAAGCTGCAATTTGCGACATTATAAAAGTTATAACAAGTGGTAATGATGTTCCCTTAGAAAAACTTGTAAGCAAACTTTGTGATGAATGCTTAGAAGTTAGAAAATTAGCAATCTCAGCTCTTGAAGTTGCTAGTATGAAGGGTAAAACTGTATCTTTGGAAGATGTTAAAAGAAATCTTGAAGATGAAAACCATTGTTCTAGAGCTTGCAGCATAAAAGTTATTGAAGGTGTTATCCTGCAAGGTAACAAAACTATTTTTTCAGAAGTGGAAAAGAGGATAGAAAATTCGCTTAATGATGAGGCAGCTGATGTTAGACAAGCTGCAGTTTCGTTTTATAGTTCTACTATGATGAAAGGTTTTAAAGTTCCTTTGAATAAAATTGAAGAGCGGCTTGATGATGAGAGCAAAAATGTTAGAAAAGCTGCTCTCTGGGTCTTTGGTAATGCAATCCTAAAAGGTATAAAATTTTCAGTTAGTGCTTCTGAAAAGATTTTAGAAAAGCTTAACGATCCAGAAGAAAATGTTAAAAAGATGGCCTTATGGGTTATTAGACGAGCTATAATGGAGTGCGAAGAGATACCTTTCTCCGATGCATGCCAAAAAATCAGTAAAAAAGCTATCGACTCACAGGAAGATGAGGATGTCAGCGATGAAGCTCTTTTCACCCTCGCATTATACAAATTCTGGAGAGAACCAGAAAAAGATGTTAAAGACCCTATAGAGGGATTAGAAGATCTAAGTGAAGAGATTAGAAAGGCAGCGATTGAAGGTTTTAAGAAGCTAAGATTTTTAAACCCAGAGGATTCCTCCACTAAAGACTCATAAAATCTTTTTTCCCTCTTTATAAGACACTTTATTTAATTTAAATAAGATATTTAAAGTGCCATTTTCATAAAATATATGCGAAACATAAAAAAAGTCGATAAACAGTATTAAAATATTAATATAATATATAAAAAATTGTTTCCACACACTAAACAAGACAGTAGTAGGGGAGCAATATATGGGCAAAGTAAAAGAAGGTTTAAAATGGTTTTCAATGTTTGGCGTGCTTTGGCTTATTTTCGGAATCATTATTTTTGCTCTCGCGATACAACATCATGAGACGAATTATTCGCTTGAGGTGGCGGCGTTTTGTGGATTATTGTTTGCAGCAGATATTACAGCAATAGCCCTAGTTTATAATACTCTATGGTGAAAATCCCGTTCTCATCAGTTAAAATTGATCCTCCCTCTTTTCATCTCTAAAACTCTTTTCAAACTCCTTTACAAAGTCTTCTGATAAAGATAGGAAAAAACTTCTAATAAAGAGGATGAATAATCCAATCGTAGCAATCAAAAAGAGGTAGGAGAAAGTCCTAAAGGGGTGGGAGCTTTCAAACATCTTTATTTGAAGGTGGAAATGTATATCCGTCAAATTTAATGTTAAAACTGTCAAATTAACTTCTACCGGACCTTCTGGAGATACTTTAAAACTGATGGAAAAGTTTCCATCAATACCTGTTGCATTAAATTCATGATCATCTCCACTCAAAGTTAAGTTGACAATCACGATTACGTCGTACATTTCCTTGCTAGCGTTCAATTTTTCAACTGAAAATTCAACACTGCTTATATCGCTTTCTGTTGAATTAAGCATGAAAAAAGGATTGTTTTGAGAACCTATGACAGGATATTCATCATCTGTCAAAATATTTTTCTCTTCACTATACCCCCACAAAATAAAAGCAGAGAGATTCATAGCAATAATCAAAGTTATAAAAAATACGTTTAAGTATAAACGACCCACTTTAAACGCCTTATCATCGTCATTATTAATCAAAGATAAAGAAATCTCATAAAATATTAGAAGATTTCATATTAAAGAACTTGTTCAATAATAAAAAAAAAGGGAAAAATGGGTTGAATATAGGCAAAATCTTAGCCATTCTAATTTTACTTTCTAAGAACTAAATATACTGCTACAGCGACTACAACTGCTACAACAGGAATAGCGATGTAAAGTAGGGGCAAGCCTTCTACCTCTTCCCAAACCACATGAACTGAACTGTACTCGCTATCTTCCATTTCAGTCCACAAATCTCTCATTGTTATGTCTTGTTTGGTAACGTGTCCATCGCCAGCAAATTCGACTATGATCTTATAAGCTATTTCACCATCAAATTCATCAGTAGTACCCACTGCAGTATCTTGTGAAGCGTTGAATGTTGCAGTCATAGTAAACGTTTTATCATCAACATCATTGGTTATGTCAGCAACACCAGCAAAACTGCTATTTTCTACTTCCCAAGCAAGCAAGTCATCCCATGAATCTTCGTGATCATCAAAATCATCGGTGAATACCCAGGGAACGAAAAGCATACCAGAATAGTAAATACCATAGAATGGGTTATATGCAAACCATGTCTCATACCACAATGTACCGGGGAATGGTACAGAGTAAAAAACTGCATTAAACAAATCGGTTGCATTATAATCGTAGGTATTGCTGAAATTATTAGCTGGATCATAAGATTCTATACCGTGGACTAATACGTCCTCTGTTACCACGCCTAACTCGAACGTCATCTCATCGCCTTCACTCATATTCAAGGGATTTTCAAAACCATCCGTGAGGCCTGTCATGTTATTATAAGTTAAACCGCTTGTCACTTCTGTTAACTCGTAAGTAATCTCATCGCCTTGGTCAAATTCTAGGCCGGGATTTGCTGCAACTGCAACCATATTAGTTAGTAGCATTGAAACAGCTAAAAATGCCATAAGCGGTGTATATTTGAGGATTTTTCTCAACTTGTTTCCTCCAAGTTTTTGTTCATTTGCCATATGACGCTGTATTTAAAATTTGTGTCTTAGATTTATATAAAATTTGTAAAAAATAGTAAAAATACCTGTTAAGGACAGGTTAAAAAGTTCAAAATTGTTTATTCAAGATTCATCAGAATCATAATAAAAATATAAAATTAAATTTGTCCTTTAAACAGGTAGGGATCCTTCAACTGGAAAATGGCAAGCAACGTAATGGGTTCCACCAAGCTTTTTAAGCTCTGGTTCCTCTTTCTCACATATTTCTCGCTTTATAGGGCACCGTGTATGGAAACGGCATCCTGGAGGTGGGTTGATAGGGCTTGGTATATCGCCTTTCAAAATGATCCGTTTTCGTTTTAATGTTGGGTCTGGAATAGGAACCGCCGAAAGTAAAGCCACGGTGTAAGGATGTGCTGCAGAATCAAATACTTCGGCAATGGTCCCTCGCTCCACAATTTTTCCAACATACATTACAGAAACATGATCACTAATGTGTTTAACAACACTTAAGTCATGAGCAATAAACAAGTAGGTTAGATCTAATTTTTTCCTCAAATCTATTAATAGATTAAGGATTTGAGCACTAACAGAAACATCTAATGCAGAAACTGGTTCATCGCAGACAATAAACTTTGGGTTAAGCGCAAGGGCTCTTGCAATCCCGATTCTCTGACGTTGACCCCCCGAGAATTCATGAGGATATCTTTCCTTATGTTGTTCGCTTAAACCTACCAATTCTAATAATTCCTTAACTCTTTCTTTCATCTTCACTTTCTTTTGTAAACCGTGTATGATGAAAGGTTCTCTTAAAACTTTTTTCACAATCATACGTTGGTTAAGTGAAGCTTGTGGATCTTGGAATACTATCTGCATCTTCCTCCGAATTTTCTGCATCTGCTTTTTACTTGGTACTAGTTTCACCTTTCCATTATATTCTTTGAAGAGATTTTCACCTTCAAATATAACTTCTCCAGCAGTAGGGGTGATGAGGTTAAGTAAACACCTTCCCATAGTAGTTTTACCGCAACCTGATTCTCCAACTAAGCCCATTGTTTCTCCTTCGTTTATTACCATATCAACTCCGTCAACTGCACGAACAATTTTTGGCTTGGTAAAAAGACCACCACCGACTTCAAAATATTTTTTTAGACGTTTTACTTCAACTAAAACTTTAGCCATTTTTAATCCTCACCGTTAAGAACCGTCAAATAATGGATGATAACATGCTACAAAGTGTCCAGGTTCTACTTCCTCCATTTTTGGAAATTTGCGCGCACATTCTTCAGTCGCCCAGCAGCAGCGTGGCTTTAAGGGACATCCTGGTGGCATATTGATTAAGTCTGGGACTGTTCCTTCAAAAGGTGTCAATCGTTCTTTTCTTTCTGTGATTGATGGAATCGATTTGAGCAGTCCATCCGTATAAGGGTGTGTTGGATTCTTGAAAACACTAACAACATCCCCTATTTCCACAAGTTTTCCAGCATACATCACTAATACTT
>SMTZ1_10000919_pt1 | contig 29155 bp, 52 predicted proteins | sample DeeMarSWOR136_30_FD_25667 | JGI IMG/M metagenome (IMG submission 25667) | reverse complement strand
ATCTAGAAGAGATACTCAAGATGAACTATTGGAGGTTCAAGAGTATTATTAGAACTTTGGAAAAGAAGAAGCGCATTGAGAGTGGTAAATCATATATAGAACCGGGAATTCCGCAATCATCAAAGGACATGATTGCAAGAAGAAAGGCACAGAGGCCTAAATAGGTGGAATATGGCAGATAAAGTAGAGCTTCAGTTTCTCACTAACGCAAAGCAACTTAGGGGAGAACTGTATCAGGTAAATGCTTACCTTCACAACATTCAGACTAATCTAGACCAAATGAACGCAAAGGCAGTCAGTGGGCACCAGAAACACGGTAGCGCGCTAAAGGGATTGGCCATGAGGTTTGTCGGGTACAATCTAATTTTGAACAGCGCCATGAACCTTCAGCGGAAGGTAGTGGACTATGTTAAGGAAAGCGTAGCGAAGTACAGAGAGTTTCAAACACGCATAGCTGAAGTTGCTACAATTATGACCGGTGAATATGAGCCGGCATTACAGGCCATGAAATCAGGAATAGAGAGTCTTGCGTTATCTACCGGACAGGCCACAAGCGATTTGACAAAAGGTCTTTATGACATTATGTCTGCCGCATTTGAAGCAAAAGACGCCATGAATCTTTTGAACACTGCCACAAAGGCTTCGATTGCAGGTTTGTCAGATGTAAGGACTTCTGTAGACATTTTTACCACAGTTTTAAACACTTATGGAATGTCAGTTTATGAAGCTACTAAAGTTTCTGACACTTTATTTCAATCAGTGGTAAGAGGTAAGTTTCAATTCAGAGACTTGGAATCCGCATTAGGTTATGTTGTTCCGATTGCGGCTCAGGCAGGAATTCAATTTGATGAATTAATGGCAGCCTTGTCAACAACTACAAGGCACGGTCTTCACTTGGATATGGCAAGTCGTGGATTGGCTATGGCTTTGCAAAATATTATTAATCCATCAGAGGGAGCCGCAAAGGCTGCAAAGAAATTTGGAATAGAGATGAGTGGCCTTGCACTTCGTGTAAAAGGAATTTCTGGAGTATTTGGTGAAATGCAGGAAAAGACCAAAGAGTATGGAAAAATAGTTCTTAATGAATTAATTCCAAATATTAGGTCTTTGAGAGTGGCCATGGTCTTAGCCGGAGAAGAAGGACTAGAAGGTTTGTTAGATGATATGGATAAACTTTCAGTCTCCGCTGGAAGAACGGAAGAAGCTTTCAATAAAATAAAGAACACATCTCAATTTGCAGCAAATGTAATTACACAAGAATGGGAAAAGACACAAAGAGATGTAGGCAAAGCATGGGACGGAATGGTATTAAAATTACAGGAAACTATGACAGATGCTGTTGCAAACTGGAAATCTTTTATACCAATATTAGGACCGGTATTTACTGCAGTGGCAGCAACTGAAGAAAGAGAGTATAAAAAGTGGGTTACAAAGCAAGAAGAAAGATTCTTAGGCATAAAGAAAGGCGGAAAATATGGGGCAAAATTTACGCTAATTTCAAGAGATGAAAAAGACATAATGAAAGACTACCTTGACTTACAACAAAAGATAGCGAATATATCAGAAAAGGTAGCCACAAGGGCAAGACGAGGAGAGGACTTTGCAGACTTAGAAAGAAAATTGATGGGATTAAACACAATATCAGAGCAATTGACAAACGATTTTAACAGAGCATTTGGAGAACCTATACTTGGTGGAATCAGAAACTTGGAAAACTTAAAATTAACATTGGAAGAAATCGAGTTTAGCGCGGAATCTTTAAAAGAGCATTTGGAGAAACCCATTCAGTATGGGTGGGGAAACATGGGAGGCGTGGTAGAAGGCACGCTTAACATGCAAATGAAACAATTGAAGGCGGACCAAGACTTGGCGGACACAAAGTATGACGTCAAAATGGGTCTTGTCATGGAAAACTATGAATATAAAGTTCTCAACGCTCAAATGCAAGAAGCAGTGAGAATCGTCAGAGAGCATGAAAAAGTCACAAAGGCAGATACTGAGGCAATAAATCTTATGAACATCGCTTTAAGAAAAGTTCAGATTGAGATGCTAGAACTTCAGCTTGTAGGCATGATGCGAAGAAGGGGACTTACAAGAAGTGAAGAAAGACGAATGAAAAAATTGCAGATTCAAGCCGCGAAATTAAGACTAGAGAATATGAAAAATCAAAAAGCCGAAACGGCTTCAGAATATTTGGCATATGAGCGGGCTAAACAAATGATTGATGAGCATATCGCTGCCAAAGAACATGAAAGTTACATGCTCAAGTATAACTATGACCAACAGATAACAGATTTGCAAACAACCATTGACTATGAACAGGGATTGCTGAAAGAGAGGGAGCAGCAATGGGAAGACACAACGAAGGACATAATAGGACTGAGCAGCTCTTTAGTAAACGAACTGACTAAAATACTTGGCGACAAGGCTTTGGCGCAGGCTTTTAAAGACTTTGGCTTTAACATTCAAGAAATGTTAGATAGCGCAAGAACTGCTTATAACGAGGCAAAAAAATCTTCTGCACCGGTGCAGAGTTCTATAGTTTCACGCATAGCAGAGGTGAACCCCAGAGCGGCGTTCACGTATGAGCATTTGTTGAAGTCGATAAGAGGATATCGTGGCGGAGCCGAGTATGTGCACGAGACTGGAATGGCTTTTGTGCACGCAGGGGAAACAATAGGAGCCGCAGGTAAGGGAACTGCAAATACAATTAGCATAGGAAATGTAGCTATTCATGTTGATACGATAGCAGAATTGGATGACATAGAAAAGATGGCGGCAGTATTGTCAGTGGCTAAAAACTCAGAAATTATATCAAAGAAAGGAGACAATAAATATAGATTGAGGATTGGTTAATATGGCAAATTATGAACAAGATGTGGTTACGGTTTCAGATGGAGCTTTAGTTGTTCTGAATAAAGGAGACATTGTGCTTGGAGCCAAGAGTGACTTGACTACGTTTCTCATATTAAGAATCAAAAGGGCTTCTACAAGGTGATAATAAAATGTGGAAGTGCCCTAAATGTGGATTAATGCAAAGGATAGACTACAAATGCAAAAAATGTGGAAAAAAATTTCCTCAGATAAAAGCAGATGTGCTAAAAAATTTTAGGAAATTCAAATCTCCACAAGGGCATTGGAAAAAAGAAAAGAAGTGATGAAGAATGGGTGTTGACGACCAAAGGGAATTTATAGACTTTTATGGAATTTATACGTATGACTGGACTGTGAGTTGGGGTACATATTCAGACATACATGAACTTCTGGTCACAGAATATATTAGTGACGGCTGTAGCACTGCAGATTCTTCTGAGGCTTCAGTTATTCATGCCTTTTTGTTTCCACATTACATAAAAAAGACTTACTTTGTAGAGGGAGTAATACAAGGAAATATTTGTTTGGCTGCAAGCGGATGCACATCTACAGTCACAGAATACAGAGTTACCGTGTGTACCATGAACGAAAGTACGGTAGAAAAAGAGATAGGCTCGACTGGATGGATTGTAGTAAATGATACTTTGGCATGGGATGCAGGTCTCAGCGTCGGAGACGAAATAGTGTATCATTTTTGGATAGAAGTCTGGGAAGAAAAGGTAATTACCGACAAAGAGAAAATCTTTGTCAAGATAGAAGTTCATTGTAACTCGTGTACTCATCTAATGCACAGCAATGACGAGACTTGGAAAGACGTATGGGTAAAGATTCCATTCCGTATGTAGGGGGAAAAAATGGGAACTTTTTCACTCACGCAAGTTCAATCTGGAAAAAATCTTTGGATTTATCCCGATGCAGCTGGATGCGTCACTGGTTTAACTCCATTTGGAGAGGCCTCAAACTATCTTTGCGTAGATGAGATAAGGACAGGATACAATGACGATGAAGACTATGTTTACAGCAGTGCCACAGATTTATTGAGAGACTTATATTCTACCCCAACCTCTGAATGGTCAGGATTAAGTGGCACAATCAATTTTATACAAGTATATGCGAGAGCAAAATCTCATTTATACCCACAAAGCGCTGATGGCATATATAAAATCATAATGACCCTTGACGCAAGTGGGTGCAGTGTTTTTTATAAGTCTAGTGATTTAGATTTACTCAATACTTATTCGACATTGAACAAAGTTTGGGCTACAAACCCCAGTACCGGCACAGATTGGGAATGGGCCGACTTATCTGATTGGCAGATTGGAGTAGAATGCTCCAGTCCCACTCTTACCAACTATCTTGTAAGCGCTACCTTTAGACCAAATGGAGTGGGCGACAAAGAAAATCTACATTGTTGGAGTTCAAATTCGCCACATCAGCCTGATAATTATCTTTGCGTAGATGACGTTAACGCCGATGGCTATGGCACTTATGTTTTTACTTTTCAAGGAGACGCAGGCGCCACATTAGATGATTTATATGAGTTGGAAAATCACACTACGGAAACTGGAAACATAGCGAGCGTTTTGGTTTTTTACCGAGTGCGAAGGTGGGATGGAACGGCAAGCGTGGCGGCAGGAGTGAAGACAGGCGGAAATGAATATTGGGAGACGGCGCATGACATAGCCCAAGAGGGACAGTGGACTACCTATTCATATCAATGGACGCAAAATCCAGATACGGCCGCTGCTTGGACATGGAACGACGTCGATAACTTGCAAGCTGGGATAAAGATGTCCATGCCGGCAAGAGGGCCCAATGGTTCTCTAGGTTGCACTCAGCTTTATGTAGTTGTAAAATATTACGCCGCTTTAAATCCAGAAATCAGGACAACTCAATGCTATGCCAGAATAAATTACGATTCAACTGTAACATGTACGTTAAATAAACCTTTAGAAATATCTGTAGACCATAGTAGAAATCTAAAGATGCTCAACTTTTGGAGTGGAAACCGGGTTGTGTTTGACGAGTCCAGAAACAAAAAAACCTTAGTGGCTATCGGAAGAGAATATGGAACCGACGCCTGTGACAAAATAGACTGCGTAAAAGGGATAGGAAAATTTGGGGCTGATATAGTCACAAGTGGAATAGGTGGAGCTTTAGATAATACGTTCAAGATTGCCAGTTTTGGATGGAAAAAGATTACCGATACTCCTCTTACTTATGACTGGATACTTGAACTTGAGTATTCTAATTTAGATGAGTGATAGACATGGCTTACGAAGATTTTACGACATTTACAGAAGTTGACTCAGGAAATGATTTAACGATAGTAAGCTCTACAACAATCAAATTCGATAACTTGTATGCTAACGCAGATGAAATAATATATAAAAATTATGGTGAATGGTATTTTAAAGACTGTGAACTACAAGTAGAAGCCGTTTGTACAGATATATATAACCCTTGGAGCACATTTAAATCTTCTAGTGCGGTAATATTAGGATTAGCGAATACTTATCACCAAATGAGCCAAACATCAGGACATGACCAATATGGAGAATTATGTGCTGAATTTTATCATCCAACTACTACCCAAAATGATTTAGATATAAGATTGTGTAATTTTAGACTTTATCTTTTCGACACTTTTTCAGAAGCCACAGTTAATGTAAGATACTATTTTACAATGACAGTCACTCATGCAGATTCTAGTGTTACGTTATATATTTATGATGATAGTGAAAGGTCTAACTTAATAGATACTTTGACAGTTATCATTATTCCAGAAATAGAAAAAAGTTATCTTCATTGTGGAGGCTCTGTGAGAAGTTATCAAAGTCCTCCAAGCGCTATGAGTGGGGAAATCAATAATTTGGAAATAATATCAGGAGGAGAAACACCACCTGAAAACCCTATATATACATCTAAAACTCAACTATATAATACTTTTTTAGAAGTAGATGCTTATAATGAAATAGAAGTGGTTACTCCTTTTCATTGTAAAACAGAACAGATGCCAAGAAAACACAGAAACTACCTTATAAAATATTATGGTTCTCAATATTTCGGGGATTTTTTACACCAAGTAGATTCTTCTGTTACAGAAATTAAGCACCATTTTAATTATATTGGAGCAGTAGCATTTTGGGGAATGTCAAATGGTTTAGGAGCAGTGAATGAACAATCTGGATTAGCCTGTTATTTTTATAATAAAGATTATAATGATTTATATATATTTTTAGCCAGTTTTGGAATTGCTACAGATTATTATGGACAAGCTGTATGGGGATATACTTATTATCTTAACATACAAAGAAGTGGCCCTACTTTGACATGTGAGATTTATAAAGAGAAAGAGAGAATTACACTATTAGACACCTTGACCTGTTCATGTGCTACTGACAAATTTAAATACTGTTACGCCTTGTCAGCAATATATAATGCAGCTGATCGGCCAGAAATGAGTGTACACGCGGAGTTTTTAAAGTTTCTAGAGGTCATCGTTCCAGAAGACCCAGGTGAAAGTGGACCGACAGACGGAGCCTCAAACGCAGAATTTCCAACAGGAGAAATCAGTGTAGACATTCCAGAGGGAGAGTCAGATGTAACGGTGTGTTTTTATGACGAATACGGAAATCTTATAGGATGCGAAGAAGGCAGTGGTGGAGATACAATTACTATGCCTTGGGATGGGTTGGATTGCGAGACCACTCATGGGTGGTACGTCTCTATGCAAAACCAATATGGAACTACCTATTCAGACATATGGTACTTCACTTGTGGCTCTTGCAACGTATTTACTATTGCCAGTGAATCCCACCCAACCATACATCTGTATCCGCCGAGGTGGGAAGGGGAAGAAAGAAAACTCATCAAGGACTTGCAAAGCTTTAACTTTTGGTCAGATAACTGGGCTGTACATGACAATGGAGTAAACTCAGAGCCCTTAATTCTATGGGGAATAGAGTGGATAAACGATGATGGCGATATAAATATGTTTCACGCAAAGTTTAATGATATACATGACATTATGAACAGACACGAAGAAATAGCAATATCTGGATTGGGAGATTGTATTGACGGATATTATTATATTAAAAACTTTCATTTTAACACTATAAAAAGATGTCCTAGAGCCAGAGAATGGAAACTAACATTAGAATTTTCGAGGGATAAAACATGGTAGATTTAAAAGAGGTCATAAAAGAAATTAAAAAATTAGGCAGGGAATATCGACGACAAAATGGAGACTCTCCATTGCCATTGAACAAAGACTTCAACTTATGGTTAGTGTCACAATTTTTAGATTTAAAGGCAGATGTAGCCTCAAACAAAGCAAAAATAAAAATGATAATGTGGTTTTGTGGATTGGGGGTACCTGTATTATTATTTATTGTAAGACTAATTTAAGGAGGTAAAGAAAATGGTAGGATATAATGAACCATTAGGATTGCCGAAAGGAAGCGTTAGAGCCATCTTGGCTCTAGGCACAGTATTTTCTGCGGTTGCCTTATTGGCTGTAGGCAAAATAAATGTAGAGAATTTCTTGGCAATATCTGGAATAGTCCTAGGCTTTTATTTTGGATTAAAAAAAGAAAGTGAATAAAAATGAACAACCTAACAGCTTTATATATTGGGTTGCTATTCGGACTTGTTTTAACTTCTGCTAGTTATCTAATATATAAAGTTTATACTTTATTTTATAAAGAAAAAAGGTAGATTAAAAGAGACTAAAGAGGGGAAAGGTTTTTACCTCTTTTCCTGCCCCTCTGAGGTCTCATTGCGGAGGATTGCTTTAGGGTTTTTTAAAAATGGATATATTATTTTTTCATATAGAAGTCTTAATGGAGTGTTTCCGGTTATCGTATGCTCTATAATATCGTCTATTATCATGAATATCCCAATACCTATGAATGTATACCAATATGGAAGTCCTTCGACTATCCCGCCATGAAGACTCATATATGTTTGAAACAACCCAAAAGCTAATAACCATGCTCCGTGATAAGCATGGTGGTTTCCTATTTTGTCAAACGGAATTGGGGGTCTCATTTCACATCTCCAAAGCAATAATCGAAGAGCCAATCGTTATATTCAAATCCATATGCAATCGCTTTTGCTTTATCAAATATATCTCTAAGATAAAACTGTTTTAACCATTTATGTTTCTCTTGTTTGTCTTTTATGTATAAATCAGGTTTACTTTTGTATTTCTTGTAGAATTCAACACGTTCAGCAAAGAAGAAGAAAGAATCATCTATTCCTGAACTGTATCCATGTTTCCAGACTTTATCATCTGTGTCTACTTTTCCTCTTATCAGTTCTTCTTTTGTTTTGAATTTCATTCTATCGCCCACACATAATTTACCAATTATAGATTGGAGTCCACCAAAAGAACCTCCAATCCCAATCTGAATATTTTCCAAACATTGTTCTTGAATATCGCTGAAAACTAATATGTGTTGCACCTTCTTTTTTTGCTTGTTTTATTAGGTCTTGTAATTCTTCTATACTATATTCATTCATATTATTTACCTCCAAAGCTTTTCATAATAATTTATTTCTATTAGCAAATAATTTCATTTCATATTCCAATTCTTTTTTATTATCTGGATTATATAAGTATCCCCAACATTTCCAACAATGATTGAATTCAGATGGGTTAATAGTTCCACAATCACAACATCTTTTAATCATATCAAATCAGCTCTACTATATTCCTTATCCCAATATGGAAAACCTAAATGGTGAAAGATGGCACACCTATGGGAGTCCTGACAAGACATCCCTATTAACCCAAATTGGTCTTGTCCATTATCCAGACCACTAGGTGGTGCTTTTACAGGTGGACTCACAACCGATTAATGGGTTGATAGTCTTGCACCAAAGATTTTATGTGGTTAGGTTGCCAAACCACCCACGGCACATCTTCAGTTCCAATCGGTGTTTCTTTCACCAATATAGGTATATCGTTTCAGCTATATAAGTATTTCGCTTTAACGATATACTTGTTAAACTAATTTATTTCTTCTTCAAATAGATGAAAACCTGTTATCAATTTAAGATATTTCTGCCCATCTGGAGTGATACCTATAATATGGTCAGGTGTTATTATTTTCATATCTTTTGGTTTCATTCCTTCAAATTGTTTCTCATCAATGTCTATCCCCTCTTTTTAGCTCTCTTACTAACAGCTCCAGTCATCCAAATACTATGTTTTAATTTCACGAAAACCACATTCCCAACAAACATATGTTTCGCCAGAAATCCAATATTCTCCAATTCTATTCACCACAATACATTTTTTCATTTTAAACCCTTCAAAGATAATTTATTTTTTAATTTCTACTAATCTTTCTTCAATTGTTCTTTGTAAACTTATCAATAATAAAGGTTCTGTTAATTCCTTAATCTTATCATAACCTTCAATTGCGTTTTGAATTTCTTTTAATCGTTTTGAATATTTACATTCTTTTTTCATTTCAAACCCTTCATTTGTAATTTATTATCCTCTAACTTTTTTGCATTTATCACAATACCAAAACACATGAGAAATATAAGTCATCTCGGTATCACATTCTGGACATTTAATTCTTTCAATTCTATCACCTTCAAGTTTTTCTCCGCAATAAGGACAATAATGCCATTCTGGATAATCCTTTTTCATATCCTTATGTTTCCAGTTATTGTAACACATCTTGATTTTCTCCTTTAACAATTAATTTAAATCTGTTCAGCAATTTGTAAATTACCATTAGGTAATCTACGAATAAACAAATCATCATCAAACTCTTGCCATTCATTAGACAATCTTACTGTTATCGTATGCTTAACTCTAAATGCCATCTTATTACCCTCTTAATTTATCTCTACATTCTTTACAAATAGTTCTCATAGTTCCATCTGGTTTTTGTTCTTCTTCTAAGAACGATGCAAAACAAAGTGGATTATCACATAATATAATTGGATATGTTTCATATGATTTTCCACATATCTCACAACCAGTTCCTTTGCACTCTGCCTTTCTAATTGGACAATATCTATCATCTTCCATCATATCAAATCCTTATGTTTTAATTTATAAGTGTAAATTTATATTTAAAGAAACTTATCATTTTAATAAAACAACAAGTTATTCTACATCTCCGTTCTCTTTTATCTTTTGGTCTTCATATGGGGCAACAAGTTCATCGTATATTTTGGTTATTGTCTCTTCTATCGTCTTGACCAGTTTATGATTTTTTCCAAGTCTTCTTTTGATTTCTCGTTTTGCTGACTCAAGTTCTCCAATAAGATTCCTGAATTGCTGATAATTATGGCATGACATTTTGGCAAACTTAAACAGAAAATAGTTAATGCTTCCAGGATATGTCAACGATTCGCCAGCTGCATTTAATATTGAATTTAAATACAATCTTAATTCTTTATCTTTTAAGTATGGCATATTATTCCCTCTTTTCTTCAATTAAATCAAAACAAAGTTTACATAAATGTATCATATAATATCTGCCAAGAATTTTGAGTTGCCTATTATATTTTATAAATTCTTCAATAATCAATCTTTTTCCGCATCGCGCACAATTTTGGCTTTGCATATTACTAACCTCTTTTTAAATAATCTCCAATCAACAGGAGACATATTATCATAAATTAGCACTATTTCTTTAGTATCAGCTTTTCGCACTATTATTCTGCCTATATAAGCATAATATGTAGCTGCATAGACCTCTTTTTGCTCACTCCAAACGATGTGATTATTGTTCATAGTCCGTGTTTCAACCCATACTTTTCTTTTATATATTTTTCTAAAGCGGTCCTATGCGGAAATGTCTTTGTTGCGAATTTGCGTATCCACGGATGATTAGCATAATTCTTGGTGACAACCAAGACTGGAATCTTTAGTATCCTTCCAGCAAAAAAAATCTCCATTGGGGTGCCTATCCTTGTGACATTGGCCATCGCAATTATGCCATCGCTCTTCCTTATCTTTTCAAGGTCATCATCAACTATGGAATTCTCGTCTCTTGTGGCCAAAAACTCACATTGCTCTCTACTACCATCTTTCATTTTGTCGGTTACCGCCATTTCGGCCGCCCTATTGGGGTTATCATAGAATGGATTATCAATGTTAATGTTATATTTGGCCTCCATTCGCAATTCCCATTTCCTCATTATTTTTCTAAGCTCAAAGTTATGCGCCAGGTACAGCGTTTTCATTTCAATATTCGCCTCCAATCGAACCTGCCCCACCTATATCTCGCTATCAAATATACAGATAACAGGCAAATGCTCAACTCAAACAGACTGGTGCAGAGCGATATATAAGTACCTGATAACGTGTAGGCAGTTATCATACATGAAATCGAGTAAAACTTGATATAATATTTCCTTACCGAAAGACCGGCGGTCTCTTTCGTCTTAAATATTTTCCAAAACTGTTTGAGCGACGCCGCAATGAATCCAGAGATTCCCATTGAAAACACTATGTCGATTATCAGTTTCAATTCCACTCTATCTTCTCCGTGTAGTCTTCCATTCTTTTGTTGCGTATCTTTCTTCTAATCAACACGCCGTGAATTATGTGGGTCTTGGTGTTTATCCTATGCTTCTCTTTATACGCATCTATTATAGTCAGTGTATTCCCGACTATCTTTGTCACCTTGCCAAGTCTCCAACCGGTAAACTTATGGTCTCTACCTTCATAGAGCACATACTTTCCTTTAAGACTATTTTTATTTATCATATTCATCAAAATTTCCAATAGGACATATATTAGGTTTTTTACATAGATTATTATATTTACAATGTAAACACCGTTTTCTATGTTTCCTCATTTTAATCCTCCAAAAACATCGTAGAGAAATGGTCGCAAAAGTATAGGAACAGAGCGGCGTGTTTGTTGATATTGCTTTTGTCGGAACTCCAGTCAAGGAAATCTCCGACCTTATGGTGGTCATAGTAATCTGTATAAGGGCCCATGTGCCAAAGTATCATCTCTCGCTCCATCTTTGTCAAAGAAATGAACCCCTGTAGAATCTGCACAGACCATTGCCCATGTAATTTAACAGAACTATGTGACTTGGAAATTTTGCCTTTAGCATTGGCGCTCTTACATTGCCAAACGCCTTTTTTCTTTTCATACAAGAACATTTTGTGAACGTCATGTAGCAAAGCGGTAATTATAATTGAACTAGTAGAAAAAGGCAACCTATATAATGTTGACAGTATTAAGGCGAACTCCATAACCATAAGCGAATGTTCACACAGTCCACCGTCTACGTTGAGATGATGTCCAGCACTACACGGAGCCTCGAAAAATCCATTACGTTCAAGGTACATAAGCAATGGTTTTCCTTTGCCATTTAAAGCAAGACATAAGTAACGACTAAATCTTATCTTATTCATTTCTAAATCTATTTGCATTTGGCTTCCTCCAATTTGATACCGTCTCCGTGGGCCTCTGCCCAAGTTCTTCCGTACTTAACGTCTACCTCAACCGGCACAGATAGCACTTCTCCTGCTTTCTCCATACTCGATTTTACTATGTCATGACAACATTTGGAGTGTTTAATTGGACATGACACCAGCACCTCGTCATGAACAGTCAATATCAATTTAGCATCGAATTCTTTTAATCGCCTACTCATCATAATCATGGCGCGCTTAATTAAGTCTGCCGCCGTGCCTTGTATGATACTGTTTATGGCGCTTCGAATCTCTGCCCCTTGCTCGTAGTCATCTTTATGGTAAAAGTGCTTTGTGCGCCTTCGCTTACGCCCTGAGATGGTCTGTACGAAACCGAAAGTCTTGAACTGCACCTCGGCATCTTTCCAAAACTTCTTGACTCCTTGGTAGGTGTTAAAATATTTGTCAATGTATTCTTGGGCTACGTTTTCAGAGACCTTAATTTGCTTGGCCAAAGTTTTACTCCCCATTCCATACACCAAGCCGAAATTGATTGTCTTCGCATTTTGTCGGTCAATTCCCAAGGCGTCGGCGGTTTGTTGGTGAATATCCTTTTTGTTGATGTAAGCATTCATGAGGTTTATGTCTTTGCTATAGTGGGCCAAAACTCGGAGTTCAATTTGAGAATAGTCGGCCCCAATGAAAATGTGCCCATCTTCCGGAATAAAGCATTCCCTTATTCCAAGATATTCTGGGTCATTGGGTTTCTTGTCCCTTGGAATATTCTGCATGTTAGGGCGGCTACTGGAAAATCTCCCGGACACTGTGCCGGCTTGATTGAAAGCTGCGAATATTTTGCCACTATAATTGGTATCCCATTTTACAGGCGTAAGGGCCGGAATGAAAGTCGTAAGTATTTTATTATACTTCCTATATTCTAACAAAAGCTTAGCCGCTCCATTTATCTCGGCATACGTTTTTAAGACTTCTTTGTCGACCGACGGTGCCCCAGTCTTGTCGGATTTTCTCATTATTGGCATATTTAGCTTATCAATAAAATACTCTCTAAGCTGTCTGGAGCTGTTAAAATTGACATCTTTTCCCATGAGTATATTAAGTTTATCTTTTGCGTGGTTGATTTTATTTTCACATGTTCTCGCTATCTCAAACACTCGACTTACATCAATTCTGATGCCATTTATGTGCATATCTGCCACTACACTGAGCAAAGGTCTTTCTATCGTCGTATAGACTCCATAGGACGGCCTGTCGAGCAATAGTCTCTCAAGCAAGGCTTTGTATATCCTTAAAGTCATTTTTGCGTCAGCGCAAGCGTAATCGACCTTTAAATCACTTTCTACTTCATCAAAGGATTTTCTATTTTTACCAGTTCCGCAGACTTCCTTCAACTCTATCATGTCAACATCATATATTGCTTTGGCCAGCTTCTTGAGTCCGTGCATCATGTTTTCGTCTACCAAATTCGCCATAATAACGGTGTCCTCATATTCTTTCTTAGGTAGCGTTACCCCAAACGAAGCCAAAACTGGAATGTCAAAAGAAGAGTTATGAAAAATCACGGTACAATTTTCAAGTATAAAATTTAAAAGATACAATGCTTTATGTTTAGGCATGTTGTCTAGATATTTATCCTTAACAGGCGCATAAAATTCTGTCTTATCATAGGCGAAACTAAATCCGACCATCGTCTTATCAGTCAAAGAAATAGTCTCTGTATCTAACGCGACCAATTTGGCTTTTTTCAGGTTGTCCAATAACTCTTTTCCATAATTTACTATATACATTTATATACCTCTTTAAATACGCAGCAATAGTTCATCATATTTAAAGCTTTGCTGCGTATTATATACTTGGCCGTAGGGAATCGAACCCTACTAGAGCACATATCTACCAGGCTCTCATATGCCTGATAAGGCAATTCCACAACTCCTAATGTTCAGCCAAGGGTTAACCAGCTTATCGCGTACTTCGGACTTTGCCACAAGGTCGCTCCGAGGGACTTCCTATAGGCAAAGCGGCACAAAGGGAGTCGAACCCTTCAGGAAATCTGTGCCGCCACTAGGAGGAGAGATAGAGGATTTGCTCCTATTTAGCAAACCCAACTGTAAACTGATAATATGGGCGGCCTTGACCTGTTTGTTTCATGCCGTCAAAGGTGATTTGCACCAAATCGTTTACCTTCGCCACATGAGAGACTTTTTTGTCGCCATATCCCATCTTGTCATTAAGGTCTGATGTACCAAGTATGACTACTGGTTTGTCTACCTTGTCGACTTTAATGCGATATATTTTTTTGTAAGTTTTAGAGTCATCTATTTTCAATATGACTCCTGTCAAGTTCTCTCCATCTTTGACGAGGTATGACTTTTTAGGGTCTTGGCCCTTTTTTATCTTGCCAAAAGCGGCAAACAAAATTTCCTCGTCTTCAGTTTCGTTCGTTACGAATGTTGTCATAATTAATTACCTCTTATTTTTTCTTATTTATATTTGTTATAGAATTTATAAATTTACTCTCTAACCAATCTAACGCCTTACTTTGCTTGAAGGCGGCTCTAAAAAATATTGAATGATACCCTAATGCTCTTGGTATTAATTCTGCGTTTAATCCTATACCACTCAAATGAACAAATATTTGTCTATCTGAGGTCAAGAAAGTACAATTTTCCAGCATCTCTGGAATAAGGTCCTTGTCTAATTGGGTAAAGTCATATGAAAAGACCATAAGGCTGACTTTTTCAGCATAAGGCTGGAGTATAGAATGCCAAATTTGAAGTACGTGTTGATGACTTATGACCTTTTCTTGTCCATTTATGCAAAAACAAATGAGATCATATTTGTGAAGATTAGATAACAGTTGTAACAATTCGCCTAAATGTGGTGGTTGGCTGTCTATTATGAGCACTGCACTATTTGGTTTTTTTCTGTTGGATTGCATTAAAAGCCTCTTGATATGTTCTTAATATGTCTACGCTAAGCAGCACACTTTTAGAGAATAATGGCATTTGTGGGCCAACCTTGCTCGCTATTACTGTCAATTCGGTTGCTATTTTGTCAAAATCGGCGTTGACAGATTTAACTGCTCCCTCTTTATTTTGTCTTGGCATAAAATACCCTCTTTATCTCAGCCTCGTTTAGTTCTTTTACCTCAGGCATCCTGTCAAGTTCAGCCAGAATGGCCTTGTCACAGTCCTCAAAGCTGTCCATATCAGACACTGCTATCTTTATGGTCTTATACTGTGCGATGGCCAAAGTAATCTCTTTACCGAATTTTCCCATGTTCATACCTCTCTTTTAAAATGGCTTTTAAAAGTATAGGATAGTTAATTAGGTCTTTGATTTTCTCTTCAACCGTTGCCCAAAGAATACCCAAATGTTCTGGGTTTACCACAAACTGCAAGCCTATTTTTTTGTTTTCTTCGTCTATTTGATTGATGATTTCAAAGATAGACACTATATGTTTTAAATAATATCCTTTTAAAGCCGCTTCTGGAGTACACCTATCCATCTCGCCGCCGCGTTTAAAGTTGACGAGACGGTCTTCGTTACTTCCGGCGTATTCCTTGCCTTTGGACTTAAGAGATTTTTTAATTATCTCTATAGCTTCGTCTACAATCTTCTCAAAATTTTCGTTATCCATGATATTTCACCTTATATTATGTTTTTCATGCTATTTAAAGTTTTCTTTTTTGTCACAATTTCAAGTGCCCTTAGTATTTCCCTCTTGACACGTCTCACTTCATATAGGGTAAATGTGTTCTTTTTGGTCTCTCTTACCCTGAAATTCTTGAGAATGCCAAGTTCCTTGAGTTCTCTGCCTCTTGCCTTTAGCGTTTCTCTATTATTACTTGTTAATAGTTTAATGGTGATTATCTCTTTGTCCTCTTCCAAAAATTGAGAGGCATTAATGGTCTTGAACCCATGGCAATGGCCACACCTATAATTCCAATGAGGATTGAACCTCGAGTCTTGTCTAGACCCAGACGGTTTGGTGTTTGGATTCACAAATGAAGGTGGGGGTGCGGTGTCGTAAGATATTTTGCCACAAGTGTAACAATATATTTTATCGCCCTTGGTCATTTTAAAACCTCAATATTCCATCTTTTCTATTCTTTTTTATCGCTCTGTAGACGTGCGGCGCCACTCGTATCTTGCCCATCAAGACGAACCTTTCCCAACTTGGGCAAGTGATAACGTTTACGAGTTCCTTGCATTTGTCGCAGCGGTAAAGATTCTTTGTCACCGACTTAACCTTTTTGGGCATTCCAAATCTCTTGACCTCTCTTTTGTTAATTACTATTTCTACTGTTTGCGTTCTCTCAAAGGTCAAGTTTCCGCCACAACCTACGTGAGAAATCTGGTCATAGTTTGTCATGTTTCATCTCCTTTTGCATTTGGTCATACAGATCTTGAAAAAGCTCGGGCATCAATATATGTAGCTGAATCAACAATATTCTAGCCCAATCTCTTATTTCTGGGGTGTTATTACTTGTCATTCTAAGACCTATTATGAACCTCCATTCCCTTACGTTCGTCGTAATGTACATGTCCGTAAGACAAGCGTTTGGAAGTATCTCCCTTGCTATATAGTGTGGGATTCCATTTTTTATAAAATTAATGAATATTCTATTGATACTCTCCATTAACTTTTCATACTTCTCTTTGTTGTCTTCCCAAGCATCCCCATAGGTCTCCAAATCTTTGTACCTGAAGTCCTTATGGTTTACATAATGCTGTGATTTTACCGAATAGGACACAAGTCTGTGCCTTGTCAATTGTGCCAAGAAAGAGCGGCTAACGTCTGTAGTATAGATAGATACACAGATATGTTCTAAAACAGACCCGTGTCCCTTCTTTATCAAAAATTTAGCCAACTTGGCCATCTGCTTTTCATCTGAACACGCGTCGCGGACACCATAACAGTTCCTTGCCGCCTTGTAAATCATGCTCAGATACTCTTTTGGATAATGTTCTATATTTATTTCCATTTTTTCACTCCCAATCTTTAACTAAAATACCAAGTTGATTTAATTGTACTACAAAAATAAAAATACGTATAGGAAGATTTTTACACAACGTTAATAAATGTGGAAAGTCTATTTCGGAGATTTTGTCTCCTTGCCGTATATGAATTTCCACAAAATCTTCCCCGATACGCTCATAAACAACATTATCAAAAATGGCATTTAGGTCTTTAAGAATATCCTCTTTATCTATTTTCATAGTCATATTATTACCTCATAAATTGGTGCCTTCTAAATCAAGCACCCATTTTAATACTTCTGCTTGTATAGAGGCTCGGATACACACTTTTTCGCCAAGTTGGCTGTTTCTTGTGTGTATGCACCCTTTAAGTCTTTCTTCAATTTGCTTTTTGGTTTTCATGCTTTCATCTCATGTGCTTTATGTCGTGCTCCCAAATCCTTATCACGACCCAACCACCTTTAATAAGATGTTCATTCACTTCTTTGTCTCTCTGTTTGTTGCGGTCTATCTTGTTCAACCAGAACTCCGGGTGCGATTTCGGGCATTTGAAGTGAAACCTGCACCCATGCCAAAAGCACCCGTCTATGAACAGCGCGACCTTTTTGCTCTTGTTGGCGAAGTCTGGATTGCCAAAGATGCCCTTGGGCTGATGCCGTAGCCTGAGAGCTTTTAGCCGCTTGGGTATCCTCTCAATCTTCGATACCGGTCTAATCTGCTTCATTATCTGGCTTCGCTTTTTCTTGCTCACTTTGTCGGTCATACTCATCCTTCCATTTCTTGGCAACATCAAAGCCATTTTGGATTTGCCGGGACACCCTCTCCCGCTTTGCCGAAAGACCCTTCTTCACTTTTTTCGCATGGTCTATCTCTGTGAACCTTTGATATGCCGCATTTATATAATTTATAAGTTGATTTTCTTGTCTCTTTTTAAGTTTTATTGACTTCAATACTTCTTTTATTATAGGAGTTCGCACCCAGATGTCGTCTCTTTCCATTTGGGTAAAGCCGGAGACCTTGAAGAATCTTCCGACCACGTTCCTGTTGCTTTTACTCTTGTTCACTTTCATACTCTGTCCTCTCCAGCAGAGACTGCAAAAGGCTCAACTCGGCTCTGGCACTTGGTTACGTCGTTCATTACAACACCATTGCCTTGACAGCATTTATGTGCTTGTCATTCTCTCCGTTGTATTTAAATCCTTTGCAGTTACAGGAAAAGGACTCATCTCTCCTATGTATGATTTCATACCACTTGCGTCTGTTTGTCGTGCTTCGGACTACGTACTTCCAAGGCTCGACTTCCACTATCTCTACTATTTCAGTCATTTTTCTTGTCCTCCAATATATACACTTCTGTTAGACCGTAGTAGTCTTTCACCCATGCCATTGTAGGAGTGTCAGGAGAACCTTCGTACATTTTCTTCTCTTCTTTGAGTACAAGGCTCCATGCCCTCCTTTTGTTCTCCGCTAATACCACAATTACTGGGTCTCCGTCGTCGTCTGTCACTATATAGGCCTTCATTATTCCGCCTCCTTTTTGTGTATATAGTCAGTGTATTTATGGACAAGCTTCTCGAAGTCCGCCATGAAGTCTCTTACGTCCTTCGTGAATAGCTGAGTTGTCCGAAGGTCTGCGCTTACCCTAAGAATGCCGTTGTGAAAGTCTACCTCGACCTGCGCCTTGTCGCTCCACTCGGTCTTGCTTTCCCATTCGACCCTGAGTCTGTCTCCAGCCCATGACTTTTTCTCAAAACGGTGAAGCTCGTCATAGGATTTGTAAGAGACCATGCGTTTTATCAGCTTGTACAGGTCGTTCGCATTCTTGACGTTCTTCGCCGCAATCTTTTTGGCCTCAAGGTAATCTTTGTACTTTTTGTCTACGACCCCTTCGACTTTTGTCAAAAAATCTTTCTCTTCGCTGTTTACAAGTGTCCTTGCGTATTTGCTAAGGCTCTCTTGTATCCTATATCGTGGCTCTATGTTTAACTTCTTGGCGTTCCATCCCCACCCCCAAGTGCTAAACTGGGGAACGAGATATAGGGTGAATTTGTCGGGGGTCTGGTATACAGCGGTGTATCGTGCGTAGCCTTCTTTTTTGACCTGAAAAGGGTATCCAAGAGCGCCCATCTCTTTAATGGCGAGCTCCAGAATGACCATTTTTGCCTGATTTCTGAGGTCTTCTATCTGCTTTTCGGCCTCTTTGTAGGCCTTTTTTCGCCTGTCATAAGGCTGATTTAGCTCAATTTCTCTGATTTTTTGAGCTATCTTGTTGAGTTTTTCCATAATTTTCATCTCCCTTTTAAAAATTTCTTGCTTAATTTTAAGGCTTTTCGCCTAAAATAATAGTGGGGAATGACCCCCAAAATTACTGTTTTCTCGATAGAGTTCGGTGATGTAATAGGCAATCAGGGGGGCCCCTATAGGCCCTATTACAAATTTATTTTATAGGTATGGGGTGCCCCACCCTGTTAAGAGATTACATTACTGTCCATTTTGCCAAAATTTCCACCATTTTTTCTTTGGTGAAATGACAATTTTCGCTATTTCCACACCGAGCTCTTCTTTCATTTTCTCGTTCAAGGAAGGTACGACATCATAGCCATAGAGGTAGTTTCCCTCAACCTCATAGTCGCTCCAGTCCCAAACGAGGTCTAGAATGTCCTCGACTTGCCTTTTGCTTAGCCTCATTCAATCACCATCTTTCTTATTTTGTCGTCCGCTTTGTTATATACGTGGGCCAGTTTGCCGAGGTATCTTGCGCGTTCGCCCACTACCAATAATTTTGCGATGAGTGTTATTTCATGTGCCTCTTCTTTTGTCGAAAGCTGTCCTGCTATTCGCATTTTATTTGTCCTCCTCAATTATTGCTTTGTAGCTTTTTTTACAAGACTTGGAAGTCGACATATATTTCTGCCTCTCTAGGAACGTTCTTGTATTTCTTTTTCTTGTTCTCGGCGGCTTTGTCGGTGCGAAAGGGGATTGCGCCGTTCATGCTCAGGCCTCCCTTTGTCGATGCCTTTGCGCTTTGATTTGTTGCTTTCTCGTCAGCTTCTTTTTCATTAGCCTTCCAATTTTTGTGCGTGTCATGCTTTTCCTCCATAATAATACTTTAAAAGAATAATGCGGAATGACCCGCGAGATTCCTATTCCTCCTGAATTATATATTTTAAAAGTTTTACCGCTTTCATGCAGTTTTTTCCAAGCGCGTCGTCTGTCCCGTCTCTTAGGTCGAGTAGCCATTCAATTACCTCCCTGACTTTTTCTTTGCCGGGTTTGTTGGCTTTTTCCAGCTCTCTATCTTTGTCGGTAATTAGGTCTTCTAGAAATGCTATATACTGCAACAGGTGATCTTGCTCCAAAGTATGTATTGGGATATTTAGTTCTAATAGTGTTGGTATTCCAAGCTCCTCAATGGACTCAATGAAGTGTTCGAATGGTACGACCTTTGCCGGACTGTTGTTTGTGATGCTATCCGAATAAATGGCGTAATCTGTAGCTTCTTCAATTAGTGAATACTCGTCAAAAGCGATATAATTTGTTGAAGCTTCTGTAATTTTTATTACTGTCCCAGTTTCTAAAAAACCAAAGTCAGTTTCGAGTTTGTCGGTAGTTTTGTAAAATTGACCTGCTTCTATTTTTATAAATTTTTCTGTCCTATATCTCATATATCTCACCTTAAAAGAATGATAGGGAATGACCCCTAAGATTCCTAACTTTATTCAAATCATTGTTTTTTATAATATTTTTTATATAAATAATATATTCCATAAATCAAACAGGCGAAAAAGATGACGATGACTTGAATAAAAATTCCAAGACCATCACAAGAATCTGAGGCTCCTTGAATTTTGTTGTTGTATTCGTGGCGGTCTTTTGAGTAGCGACCCACATTAAAACCTCATCACTGACACAGTGTCATTTAGCACATTTTTCAAATAGTCATATTGTATCGTCGACATTATCGCGTTTTGACCTGACAAAGCGAACATGTCTTACCAGACCTCCGTTGACTTTTGTCTCACGTCTTGGAGGGTCACGATGTGTTTTTTCAAAGTCCAAATTATTTTACACATTTTATTTTACCTCCATAATATAAGACCATAAAGGTCTAAAATAAAATTGGGGAATGACCCCCAAAATTATTGTTTAACTTAAATAATAATCTTTTATTTTTGGGTCTGTCTGTTTACCATGAGTTAAATTGTCTAATTTAGCGTGTACACCAGGTTCTTCCCAATGTTCTTTAAGTAATATATGATGTAAAAATTCATGGTTGATAACTCGACAAGCAAATTTTTCAATTGAGTTATCTTTGAACATTTTATAATATTTTTCAATACCTCTTAGGTCAAGATAGATTGTGTTTTCTATATTGTTGTAAAAGCCAATTCTGCATCCAATGTCGTATTCTTCTCTAACAAGTTTTATATCTGGTTGTTCTATCGGTTGTGAATTATTGTTTGGGGTTTTTTTTGCTTCGCGGTATTTTTTCTTTCTGACAGATTCACACTTTCGACAGTATCTCCAAAGTTTGTCTTTAGAACGGTTATCTGTTGGAAATTCTTCAGTTAATAGGACTCTCTTGCATTTTGCACATTTTTTCTTTTTGCTAATTTTTATTTCTTTTTCCATAATTTTATCACCTTAAAAGAATAATAAGGAATGACCCTTAAGATTCCTGTTTACGCTTATATTTTTTTATCAAAATAAATTCTCAAGAATTTTGCGGATTTTAATGGAATTGCACCAATGTCATTTCGATAATTTCTTTCATTTTTATTTGGCATTTTAGATTTATCTATTGTAGAACCTTTGACTCTAATATTATATGTGTCATTATTATAATATTTGCGGATTAATTTAATTGTTTTTCTGCCTTCTTTATTATTTGGTACTTTTATAAAATATCTATGATTTTTTTCCATAATTTTTCACCTTAAAAGAAAATTGAGGAATGACCCTCAAGATTCCTAAAAAGTTATAATTCCAAAATATACAAAAAGTGATACTGGATATATAACTCCAAAAATTAGACTTATTATAAGTCCCATTGTATTTCCGATTTGCATTTTTATACTCCCTAAAATATATTAAACCCACCATTGATTTTGAAGTCAATGGTGAGTAAAAGGTTTATTATGGAATTTTATTAAATTTTGAAAATAAAAAATCACTCCACCTCGGACTCGGGATTTGAGATTGAGAAAATGACCGAACGACGAAATTGCGAAAAGACCGAATGTCCATTGGACACGAAATTTGGCATTTGATTTTTAAGGACAAAGACGTCACAGAAATCCGAGGATTTCAAGTCATGGAGAGGTCTTTGCAATCTTATTACTATAATATATTATGTAATCCGTACTATATAAAGCTTTCTAGGGAGAACGCCTTTTTGACTTTTAGTCATTTCGACATTCTGTCAGCCATTTTGGAGCTTTATCACTTAATTATATTTAAATATTTAAATAAATAATTTTCATATAACAATGTGCCATTTTATGTGACATTATGATATAAATATTGAGATTTTAATTATTTTTATTCAAATCGCCGATAAAAAATTTTGGGCTATCATATGACTCAAAACTATCAAGTGAATGTATTAATATTAACTCACTATAGTTTTTGCACATATGACCCATCATGCGCAATAATATATATTCTTTTCCAAAAAAGATTAATATATCACTTATATGTCAAATTCCATCATCGTTGGATTTATATATTAACGGCAAATAAAAGTCTTTCAGCCAATGTGGTTTTCATATGACATATAATATAATAACCATTATCATATAACAAAGAATATAATAGTGACGTGACATATATCACATTACCAATATAATAGTGATGACATATACATGTTAAAATATTATTTGATAAATTAAAATAGATGGTCCTTTCATCCGCGGTCGTCTATAAAAGCATTTACATATCAATGGCAGAATAAAAATGTCGCCCGTCATTTGTATCTCTCGAATTAAATATTAACGGTCAAATAAAAATGTCGCGCCACAAGGCCTTGATCTTGGGGCCTCTATAAAAATGTTAATATATTAACGCTTATATAAAAATATTATTATGTTAATGGTTCGATAAAAAGTAGGCGCGGAAACGAAGGACCGTCGACCATTTGAACACTTGGGACTGTATAATTTTTGGTTACTGTATAGTTTTTAGATTTTGGAAATGGGGCAAAAAACGGTGCATCCGGTAATCCAAATAGCTATTAGAGTATCAAAGCAACAAGTCCAAAACTACACATAAACAGAGCTATGTATTTCACTATCTCATCGCTACACAGAAAGTCAATTATCTTCATTATTCAGCCTCCTACAGCATCTCGAACAGAATTACCAGACTGGCTAAAAGTATCAAAATAGCCATATCTATTCTGTGGTCTTTGGTAAACATCATTCAGCCTCCATCTTTTCTAGCTCATAATATAGGATAGCCAATTTTTTCCTGTCTTCCCAAAGCCCCTCTCTAGCTACAAGGGTTCTTTCGTCTCCCTCTCCTTCTAATACGAGACAGCCTAACTTTTCCATCCTTCTCTCAAATAAGAGTATCTTTATAATCAAATCTAATTTTGTTGCGTTATCCATAATTCAGCCTCCTTGGCTCCTATTATAATCCGTATTTCTTTATTTCTTCACCCTCTCTTTGTAGTAAATCACTATGGCTGAGAACGGAAATCCCCACCAATGGTATTTTTTGTACTCTTTCTCATTGAGGCACCTGAAGAACATCATGTCTATTCCCGCGAATATGCACAATGACGCTATCGTGTACCACAATATCTGTATCGCTATCATTAACATTTTTTCATTCTCCTATATCCTTTCTTATCTCTACCAATTTCCTTTTCCCGCATTTGGGGCACTTCCTTTTGCAGCATATGGAATAGCTGACCTTTGCGCCGCACCCGCCACACTCATAGACGTAAGTTACCACATAATCACCGACCAGGCAGTCATTTTCCAGCCAGCCTCCTCTTTACAGTCTCTTTGAAGTGTCCATATTGCCTTTCTAGCCACTCCGGCATTTCATGGTCTCCCTTGACCGTGAAGTTTCCATCGGCGTCTAGTACTATCCTCACCCAGTCGTGCCAGTCTCTTCCCTTTATGCCATGTAGGGTTATCAGCGACTCGTGGGTGTAGGTGTCGGTGTGGTACACCTCCCCGGACTTGGTCAGTATCACGCGGTGCTTTTTCATCCCTTCGCCACTCTCCTGTATCCACAGGTCAGGTCTGAACAACCCACGTACTTCTTTCCGCCGAGCCCAAACCATTCTGTCAGGGGCTTTTTGCACCTCGGGCATGACCCAAGCCGCTTGTTGTTGGTAGGTCGTATCCCTATAGCCTCTACTCCCATGAAGTTGGCACCGCCTCGAAGAAGTGCGCGTCCTCTATCAACACCAGCGTAGACGAGTTGTCTTTGGACACCAGTACAAGCATCAGTATTCCCCTTGGGACCTGCATAAAGTCCAGTATGACCTTGGTCCCTTCGTCTACTTTCAGTCTTACCGTGTTCAGCCATCTCATTTTAATCATCCTAGAACTCTTCTTGCCAAGATTCTTTCTTTCTTTTTTCTTTCCATTTTTTATAGTGTTCTGTATATTCTTTCTCAATGTACTTGTAACCAACGTTTATTGAACCATAGTTACTATCATAATATTCATAAAAATCTGTTTCTCTGGCGTTTAAAAATTTAATAAGATTTTCAACAAGCACATCCTCTATATGTGTTGAACCAGAAGAATTATATTTTGGTCTTACAATTTCATTTGCATACTGGTTTAATAGTTTTAGCAGGTCTCTTCTTAACTTTTTAACTTTATCTTCTTTATATTTTTCACAACAACCGTCTTTGTTTATTTCACTACAAGGAGGATATATTATTTCAATGTCTCCAGTGACACAATCCATTTTTTCGAATTTTGCTGCATTACATTTTGGAATTGAACTATCATCTAAAAAATGTTCACATAATTTACATATTCTTTTGCATTTTTTACAACTCATGCTTTCACCTCTTTTCCCACTCTCCACAATAGTCTGTCTCGTTCTTCCTCTCTATTTTCGGGAAGCGATAACACCAACGCCTCCACCTAAGGTACCTGCAGTTTCCACAAATACTCTTTTCCGGCATCCCAACCACCTCTTTTTGTTAAACCTCAATAATATCACAAGCATCGCGTATGGAGCCAACCCTGTGCACAGGGTCTTCCTGCATATGGTTGTCAAAGCCAAATTGGCTAATAATAAGGCCAAAATCATGACCATAATGCCAGTTTTTTTCATGTATATCCTTTGATTGTCTTAGATTTCTCCATATATCGCCAGAAACGGCCCCAGAACGCGAAATGACAAAGCAAGATATATAACAAGCCTATCATGGCCTAGTTTGTGCTTTTATGGCATGTTTCTGTCAATTTTTTTCCTTTATCTCTTCTGGAGTATCTTTGCTTTTACAAGATTTACATTCACATTTAGTTTCTTTTCTTTTTCTTATTCCCTCTTGCATTTCTTTTGGTAAAAATTTAAAAGCATAATATCCATGTTTTTTTAAGTCATCTAAAACCCTTTGCATACATGTCTCATATCCAATTGGGTAAGTTACCACTGTTGTCATGCCACATTTAGGACAAAACAGATAGTGTCCAGTTCCATCTCCAAGGGAGTTAATCCATCTATAGTCATTTCCACAATGGGAGCAAGGTCTCTTTTTTCCAAGCTCTTCTCCGAGAAGTGCCCTAAAAAGCAGTCTATATTCTATTGCTTTTTTTCTTTTTCTTATAGCTTCTGCATCCTCGACTCCTTTAGATTCTGGATTCTTGCTGAGTATGTCCCTACAGTCTGTGAAATAGAAAAAGTCAAGATTTTCAAGATTATACCTTTCTACTGTCTCTCTATTTCCGTCAGCCATTTTGGTAAAGTGTTGCATCCACTGGTTAAGCCAGTTCTTTACCTTGAGGAGGTCTTTTGGCTTCAATCCTAACTCTTTAAGTTTTTTCATTTTTTACCTCTTTATATTTATTTTTTATTAAAATATACCTTCACTTAAATATCTATATCCATTGTCAGGGAATATCACGACTATGGTTCCATACTCCAATTTTTTAGCCTCTCTTATCGCGGCACGCATCGCAGCTCCACTAGAGACCCCACAGAATATCCCTTCCTCTCTTGCAAGTATTCGTGTCATGTCAAAACTTTTCTTATCGTCAGCCATTACTCTCTTATCAATTGAAGCTGAGTCATATATTTTAGGTTTTTTCTGAAACCTGAGATTCTTTAATCCTTGTATCTTGCTGTCTTTTTTTGGGAATACTCCTACAGTCTTCGTCTTAATTACCTCATTTAATTTCCAAAGCTTTACTCGTTCATAATTATAGTTAAAGAAACTCTTACACCCGACAATGGTTCCGGTAGTACCACAAGCCGCCACTAATATATTTGGATTAGGAGAACCTAAACCTGTACCTAAAAAATTTAAATTTTGAAGTTGTGAGGATATTTCTGGAGCGGTGAAAAGGAAGTGAGTCTTCCAGTTATTTGCGTTGTCAAATTGATTTGGATTATAATAGCAACCTTTTTTAACTTTTATTATTTGGTTAACAAATTTAATTGCAGTATCGGTATTTCCATCAATTTCAATTATATATGCACCAAAGGCACGACACATTTGTTTTCGTTCTTCAGATACAGATTTCGGCATTACAATAGTACATGGAAATTTATACGCAGCACAAACCAAAGCTAGTCCTATTCCGGTATTTCCACTTGTGGCTTCAATGACTTCCATACCCGGTTTCAAATCTCCATCATGTACAGCTTGTTCAATCATATGTAAGGCAACTCTGTCTTTTATGCTTCCACCCGGATTCATTCCCTCTAGCTTGGCATATATCCTAACATCGCCAGATTTCCAAATATTCTTGATTTCAACAAGTGGAGTATTGCCTATTTGGCTTAATATTGACATTAATAATAACCTCTTTTTTTATCTTCCCTATCTTGAGCCAATTCTCTCAAGACGCCGGAGTCGCACTTGATGCAAAGTAGGGTGTCTTCGAACCAGACCATTCGGCGTCTGCAGAAAGGGCATTTAAGTTGATTCTTTTGCATCTTTTTTGGTCATCTGTTCAGCCTTGGTCACCGTCTTTCGTATCTTGACGTCCTGCACTTCTATTGGGAGCGCCATATTAAGAATGAGGTCGGCGCCATACTTTTTTCTGTTGAAGTCTATGGTAAATATCATCAATTGTTCGGTTTCGTTTATGACCTCAAGATAATAAAATTCTGCCTCTTTTTTCATTCTATTTCACCATTTTTTATGAGTTTATTATAGCAATCTAGACAGAGGATAGTTTCATCGGTATGTTTCATATACTTTTCAAATACCTTTATTTCTCTTTTGCACTCTGCACATATAAATTTTTCTGCCATTTTATTCCTCTTTTTGATTTTGCTCATAAGGATTATATCTGTCTAATTTTGCAGTTTCCTCTTCAGTAAGGTCCATAGGCTCAAGATTCTTTACGGCTTTTTCCAATTCTGCCGCTACCTTTTTGGCGTCCTCTTTGATTTTGGCTTCGGCTGCCTCTTTCTTGGCTTTTTTCCTTTCGAGTCTTTTGTCATAGCAGTCTCTACATTGAATCTTACCACGATAACGTTTGAATTTATTATACTCTATCTTTTTTCCACATACGCTACATTTTACCATTTCTCATTACCTCAATATTTTTTAAGCACTTTTTTTATTTCGTTATACATTTCCATATAGCAACAACGGCATAATTCTTTTTCTTCAAAAATATAATTATGGTTTCTGTCAAACTCACTTATACATTTTATTTCTACATTTTTTATGTGTTCATCTTTAGTTCCACAAATGTCACAATACTTTCCCACTATTTCACCTTCTTAAGTCCAAATCTTACATATATCTTCTTGTTGTCTTTTGAAATCGGTTGAGGTGGCGGAAGTTTAAAATATCTAAATGAGCGAGACAGTGATTCACTGCTGTCTATCGGAATGTCATTGGTCTTGCACCATTTTATGTAATCTGTCCTTATGCTCTCTACTTCAATATAATTATTAAGGTCGTCACTGCGTTCATAGGTTGTTCTTATGAAATATTTAGTGTTCTCTTGATACATCAAATATTTGTCTTTTTTATCACGTGGATATGTAAATGACTTGTTTTTCAGCAGTCTATTCAAACCCTCAATTGACCAAACTAGCAGTCCTTCCATTCCTTGCTTAGTCACGAGTTTTTCCACCAAATCCAAATCTTGTTGCTTTGTGTACCTGAACTTTTTTAAGAATCGGTAATGATTTTAGCCGTATTTGGAAAATCAAAACCATCTTTGTTTTTAAACTCGGCTTCTATTCTTTCTCCAGCAGTTAGTCTTTTCAACATATCGGTGTTATCAAGTACATATCGAGACAATTCGCCACAAGAATTTAATAGTCTTCCATATAATTGCGCAGTGACAAATCTATTGCTCACTAATGACCCTAACGACTTGTTGGTCACGTTGTTAAATCCCAATAAGTTTTCTAGTATCTTGAGCCAAACCGTTTTTCCATTTCCGCCAGTTCCATATAAATAGAATAGACCATGATAGTTATATTTGGTATATAGGCAATAGCCAAATAGTTCTTGCGTAAAGCTAATGTATTTTTTTCTATTAAAGGTCGTCTCGAAATATTTTATGGTTTCTTTGGTCAGTTTAGCTTGTGGTTTGTAGTTCCATGGAATTTTATAAAGAAAATAATAGTCTGGCGAATGTCTTTCTAACTTTTTAGTGTTTAGATTATATACTCCATTGTTAAGATTTATCAAGTCAGGATTTATCTGAAT
>SMTZ1_10001119_pt1 | contig 29174 bp, 22 predicted proteins | sample DeeMarSWOR136_30_FD_25667 | JGI IMG/M metagenome (IMG submission 25667) | reverse complement strand
CTCGCTTGGTCAATTATACAAGCGAGCGAGGAATAAATTGAAGAAGAAACATGGTGGCTAAAATGTCAAATTGTCAAGCACCGACCCCGATTATCACCCTGCATGAAGACTAACCTTTGATCCGCACTCCATCCTGCTTGAGCGTACAAGTTGGCTGTTAAAACACAAAAAGGTAGTAAGTAGACAAGTTTTTTCATCCCTCACTCCACTATAATTATACTGTTAAAATCAAAGGTGTCAAGGACTCCTCAAATATCATAATCTACCACCTTCTGCTACAAAATAAAAAGGTACAAAGTACTCTAAGCGGCTTAAACCACCTAAAGTCTCTACCTTCTCGTTCATAAACATGATAAGAGAATTTTGTGTATTGTCAAGAGGTTGTTTTTTTGCCGTTATTCTTACGTATGCTGATACCGTGAAAGGGAATGATTGGTATTAATGCCTTTTATTTTTAATCATGGGTCTTGCGGCGGAGCGGCAATTTTTGTATAATATATTAGGAACAATACAATAGTCATATAAAAAAAGGAGGTTCTGCAATGAATAGGCGTTTAATATTTTACGCAGTCTTAGTGGCGTCTGTTATTGCTATGTCGGGTTGTACATCAACTGAAGTAAAATGCGATCCTGTTGTGGTTGTTACAGGCAAAGACTATACCTCAGATCCCGTATCAGTGCCGTATGAAGAAACTCATAGTGAGTTTGCAGAGAATTACTCTGGAGCAGATCTTTCTGTTGGGCTACGAGATGAAATAATCAACATCATGCGCGATAAAGCAGAGGAGCTTGGGGAAGATGCAGAGGTATTATATCAATGTATCAAAGCAACCTATACAAATTGGAATGAAAGGCCAAATAGAATTCCGTGCTATGCCGAGAAATGCAGATATGAAGATGAAGCAACATGGGCGATCGCCTTCAATCGGGCTAACAGCTTTGACGAAGAATCACTCGGTCATTTTGACCTATTTTTTGTGTCAATTGCAGATTACGAAATACTATATTATACTGGATGTTTCTAAAAACACGACATAGGTCATGCAAGAATTTCCAGAATGTCAAGCCTGACCCCAACAATTTTGGTCATTGACATTTTGAGAATAAGAGATACAATTCTGCAAAGATTAGGAAATTAGACTACAGAATTACCAGTAAAAAAACAATGAAAGGAGGTGATAATAAATGAGTGACGGTCTAAAATGCCCATTCAAATCAAAAGACCGGAATGAGGATTGTGATAAAGACAAGTGTGTTTTATGGTATGAAGGCGGTTGTGCGTTTGTGATTATTGCACGGCACCTTGAGATTATCAGCGAATCAGCCAGGAAACACCCTATGAAGTTTTGAGAATTAGCGAACCACTCTTTGCACCTGCTGCGCAAGATGCGGAGTCTGCGTAGTATTGAGGGTAAATCTTTTTATAGAGACCCATTGTAATCATTTTTTATCTAAGAAATAGACGAATTTTTATAAACAATCGGCTGATCCATTATTATAACTCCACATATATCTACGTAATTACATGACAAATGGTTGACATATTAAAAATTTAATGTAGAATTATCGATATGGCGCTCTTAATTAAAAATGCTTCAGAAATATTGACCATGAAAAGAGGTATTGGGGTTGTTAAAAATGCATCAATTTATATCGAAGATAGTAAGATTAAAAAGCTCGGGAAGATAAGAGTTAATAAGAAGAGGTTTAAAACTATCGATGCCAGGGGGTGTGTTGTTTGTCCAGGATTTGTAGATTCTCATACACACCTTGTTTTTGGCGGTTCCCGAGAGAACGAATTTGCGATGAGGGTTGCCGGTGCTACATATGAAAAGATCGCCAGATCAGGTGGTGGTATTACGAGCACCGTAAGGATGACACGTAAAACATCAGAAAAAGATCTATACAGATTGGGCATGAAAAGGATCGATAACATAATAAGACATGGCACGACGACCGTGGAGATAAAGAGTGGGTATGGTCTTTCACCTGCTGAAGAATTGAAGACGTTGCGGGTCATCAAAAAATTAAAGAAAGGTTCTATACTTGATATCGTGCCGACTTTTTTAGTTCATATAGTTCCCCATAATGTCAAAAGAAACGGTTATATAGACCTTGTAACAAGAAATCTCATTCCTGAGGTGGCAAAGAGAAACCTGGCTGTTTTCTGTGATATCTTTTGCGATAGACTTGCATTCTCGAGAAAGGAAAGTGAAAAGGTCTTGAAAAAAGCCCAAGAATATGGTTTTAAATTAAAAATACATGCTGATCAGTTCAGCAATAGTGGAGGAGCACGATTGGCTGCACGATTGAAGTGCACATCTGCTGATCACCTTGAATATACAACAGGAGGTGCAATCATAGCGATGAAAAAAGCAGGTGTTATCCCCACGCTTCTACCTGGAGTATCATTCTTTTTACAGCTTAAGAAAAAACCAAATATTAAGGCTTACAAGACTACAAAGACTCATCCTGCAATCGCATCAGATTTTAATCCAGGTTCGTGTATGATATACGCAATGCCCAAGATTATTTCCATTGCATGTATTCTTTATGGCATGACTATCGAAGACGCGCTCATGGGGGCTACGAAATATGGTGCAAAAGCACTTGACCTTTATGAAAAAATAGGGAGTATTGAACTTGGTAAACAGGCAGATCTGGTGATATTAAATGTTGATAATTATAAGAAAATTCCATATTATTTCGGTGAGGATATTGTAGTATATACAATAAAAAAAGGAAGGATAGTCTATGGAAAAAATCGTTGAGTGTATTCCTAATTTTAGCGAAGGAAGAGATCAGGCAAAACTCGATCAAATCTTGGATGAAATCAAAAGTACTGGTGTAGAACTATTGGATCAAGAAAAAGATTATGATCATAATCGTGCTGTTGTGACCTTTGTTGGCGAGCCAGAAGCTGCGCTCGAAGCAGCATTTAGAGCAATTAAAAAGGCATCAGAATTGATTGACCTAACAAAACACAGGGGAGAACATCCAAGAATGGGAGCAACCGATGTCGTACCATTTGTACCGATAAAAAATGTCACAACCCGCGAGTGTATTGAATTGGCAAGGAGATTGGGGAAACGTGTTGCTGAAGAATTGAAGATTCCTGTTTATCTTTATGAAGATGCAGCAACACGACCGGACCGACAGAATCTCGCAAATATTAGGAAAGGTGAATTTGAAGGATTGAGAGAAGAAATAGAGACAAATCCTGAACGTCATCCAGACTTTGGTGAACCAAAGATTCATCCAACAGCGGGTGCGACAGTTATCGGAGCGCGGTTTCCACTTATTGCCTTTAACATAAATCTGAATACTTCAGACGTGGGTATCGCACAGAAAATCGCCAAGACAATAAGATTCGGCAGTGGCGGTTATAGGTATGTTAAATCGCTTGGCTTCATGTTGAAGGAAGAGAATCGCGCTCAGATCTCCTGCAATATGACCAACTATACAAAGACTCCTCTGTATCGAGTATTCGAAGCCGCAAAACGTGAAGCGCAGAGATACGGCACAAGCATTAAAGAATCTGAGATCGTAGGGCTCGTTCCTGAAAGAGCCCTGATTGACACGGCAATTTACTACTTGCAACTCGACCGTTTCAGTGAAGAACAGATACTGGAATATAAGCTTCACGGCAAGGCTGGGAAGCAGTCTATCATGGATTTTCTTCATGTCTTGGCACTGGCAAAGCCAACTCCTGGCGGTGGTAGTGTTGCTGCTCTACAGGGCGCTGTCGGAACAGCACTTTTGTCAATGGTGACCGGGATAACTGTGAATAAGACAAAGAATAAAGAACTCAAAGACTTCCATGGGTTCTTGAAATTAACAGCCTTCGAGTTCTATAAGTTCATTGACAAAGACAAGGATGCATTTGATGGTGTCTTAACAGCATTCAAATTGCCGGATGGAACTGAGGAAGAAAAAAAGACGAAGGAAACAGCAATCCAGAATGCATATAAACACGCAGCGCGGGTACCTTTTGAAGTATGTAAGAAGGTATTATTTGTTTATCCATACGCGAAGATATTAGCCCAAAAAGGTTTAAAGCACGCCATTTCTGACGTTGGTGTGGCTCTTTATTCGCTTAACAGCGCATTCAATTCTGCCCGAGTCAATGTGTTAATCAATCTTAACTCAATTACAGATGAGGGATTCAATAGATTTATTAGAACTGAGCTCGATTCGCTAAAAACTCAAGAAAAGGCTTTTTATGAGGAAATAGAAAATACCTTCTTGACAAAGTTATGAAAACAGTTATAATTCTGAGAGTAGGCATGAAATGGCAACGGATCTATTAGAAAGAAGTAAACATTATATAATTGCGGGGGAATTTGAGAAAGCACAGATCGTTTTACGCAGGATATTGAACGATAACCCAAATCAGGCAAAAGCCTTGGAGCTTTCAGGAGATCTTGCTCAACGGATGGGGAAAAACAAAGAGGCAGCTCAACGTTATGACCATGCGAGTACCAACTACACGCAAGAAAATAAGTATGCTGAAGCGATAATATGTTTAGAAAAAGTGTTGAAAATTGACAAGAAAAATGAAGACGCATTTGCGCGTCTTGCTGATTTGTATAGATTTTATGGTCTACCTAATAGCGCGATTAATACAATTTTAGACCTCTGTTCGTGGGCAGTAGCTAATAAGGAAGATGCGATTTTTGTCTCTGGATTGCGCAAAATAGTTGAATTGCAACCCAAAAATTTACACTTGCGACTTTCTTTTATAAAAATTCTGCTTTCAATAAAACGAACCCAAGAGGCAGAAGATGAATTGAAGAAACTAAAGCCAATTGCTGAAGAAGCAAGAGCTGAGGATATCCTTGAAGAAATAAATAAATTACTTCCACAACATGATGGGGGTGAAGAACTTGATCCAAAAAGCCGTATTGAACTCGGCAATCTTCTTTATGAGATCGGTTCAAAGGATGAGGCGATTGTAGAATTTGAGAAAGCTGTAAGTGATTTGATTGACAGCGGTGAAAACGAAGATGCCCTTAAGGTTCTGAACCGTATTATAGAAATAGATCCCAGCAATGCGAATGCAATCAACAAGATCAAAGAACTAAAAGGCGAACACGTTGCTGGAAAACCCGTGGAGGAAAAAGCAGAAGAAGAGATTTCAACTACGATAACTGCAGACGAGATTGTTGCAGAGGCACCAGAGGAAGTTGTTGAAGCAGGTAAGCCCGAAGAAAAGACTGAACAGATTGAGGCGCCAGCAGAGGCAGATATCGGCAAGAAAGAAGCAGATGCGACTGAAGGTTTGGAGATGTTTGAGGATTTAAAAGGGGATATTGAAGGATTTATTCCCGCCACAGAAACAGGTCCGGCTGAAGCACCATCTGAGGCAGAATTTAAGCCAGAAGATTTGCCACATTTAGAAGGGCAAATTGCTGATATTGAATTTTTGCTCAAAGAAGCTGAGGCACCAACTGCCCCAAGTTTTGAAGTTGCCAAAGAATTTGATGATTTTAGAAATAGTATCGAATGGCAGACAGATGATGACAAGAAGAGACTAACGTTAGCAAAAATGGCATTTGATGCAGGATTGTATGATAATGCACTTGTTTATATTAGGGATATTAAGGATAAAAAAGAAACATGGCCTCTTTCCTTGGAAATTAACGGCGGATCGCTTTTAAAACTGGGTCGTTACAGCGATGCTATGAAAGCTCTTGCACCCTCTTTGCTTCATGAAGAGATTGCAGAATCAGAAAAACTGGAATTACGGTACCTTCTTGCTTCTTCTTATGAAGGATTAGGAGATTTTGATAACGCTATGAGAGAGGTCGAGCGTATTATAAGTATCAACCCGAATTATAAAGATGTGAAAGAGATGTACGCATTGATGGGTGGCAAAAAAGTGGTTTATAAAGAACCTGAGATAGCAGTGGAAGAAAAACCATTGGTTAGGGGGGAGATTGCACCAGCGCCACCGAGTCCCAAACCGCAACCGGTTGAACCAGAGCCTGCCGAGATTAAGAGTGAACAGGTTGTCGAGGAAGTGCCTCCTGCGACAGAAAGGAGATCTCCTGAAGAGGCATATTCACGTACAGGAGAACAATTTCCAGAGGAGTATCCTACCATTGTTGAAGAGATGCCTCACATGCCACAAGAAAAAATTCCAAAAAAAACGCCAGAGGAAATGCCAGATGTTGGTAAGCCAAAAGAAGACAATATTGCATTTCTCTAAAATAGGAGGATAAGTGGGATATCAGGAATTTTACGGCCTCAAGTTTGAACCGTTTGCTAATCATCCTGATCCAAAATTTTATTTTAATTCCCCTCAGCATGCCTTGGCGCGAGAATATTTGATCCATGCAGCGCGAGGAACAAGAGGGTTGGCAGTACTTTTAGGGGAAATAGGAACAGGTAAGACTACTTTAGCTCGCAAAATTTTAAATGAACTTTATTCACTGGGCAACTATCAGGTTGGTCTCATTGTTCTGACTCATTCTGAATTTGCGCCGGGTTGGCTTTTCACAAGAATAGCGAATCTGATTGGCCTCAGGGATTTTGGCACTTCCACAACCGAAATAATAAATCGAATATCTCAAAGACTTCATGAAATCTATCGTCGCAATGAGAAAACAGTAATTATCATTGACGAAGCAAACAAGATTAAAACTCCGGAGATACTCGAAGAAATACGAGGATTGCTGAATCTAGAGATCGCCGATACCAGATTGATTTCATTTATTCTCAGCGGATTGCCTAATCTGGAACCATTCCTCGCATCGAACCGCGCTCTTTATCAACGTATTGCTGTAAAAGTAAAATTAAAATCTATGGGGAGTGATACTATAAGAGCATATATCGGTCATCGGCTCAGCATTGCAGGCGCACCTCGAGAGATTTTCATGCCGCGCGCGGTCGATTTAGTCTGCCGCTATTCAGACGGCAGACCGCGGCTTGTTAATATAACTTGTGACAATGCTTTGTTAGAAGGATATGTGCAGAGAAAACAAAATATCGATGAGTCAATTGTAGAAAGAGTGGTCGCAAATTTAGGACTGAAGTTTGAATAATGTCAGAACTTGGTGAAGTTAAAAGAAAAGTTGCTGAATTTGAAGCCAAGGGCGACATCAAGAAGGCAATCGCCGAATTAGAAAAAGCAGTTCAAGATTTTCCAAAAGAAGGTTCGCTATACAACAAACTTGGCGATTTGTGTATAAAAGCCAATCGCAAGGATCAAGCTCTGGAGATTTACGAAAAGGGCGCCAGAGTTTTCAAAGATGAGACATATTTCCCAAATGCCATTGCTTTATGTAAAAAGATACTTAGGTTAAATACAGAACGTGCAGAGGTTTATGGCCTGCTAGGTGAGCTTCACAAAGAATTAGATCAACGCGGTGAAGCGGCTAATTACTTCCTTGAGTACGCTGATAGAAAGATGAAGGAAAATGATTTGGAGTCTGCACTTAATACTTATAATATCATCAAGGAATTAGTGCCAAATAACCCAAAAATTCTCGCGACTATTTCCGCGATATACGAAAGAGTTGGTAAGAAAGAACAAGGAGAAGAATTCTTAAAAGAAGCGCATGAGATAGAGACGAAACAAGAAAAAATTAGAGAAGAAATTTCAACAGAAGAACCTCCTAAAAAAATTGAACCAAAGGTTATTGAAGAGAAAGCTGAGGAGGTTAAGGAAGAGCCAGAAAAAGAAATCCCGTTAGAGGAGTTTGTTTCTCCTGAAGTGGCTGAACTATTGAAGGACGAAGATAGGGCTGTAGCGGAAGAAGAGGCAGTTGAAGAAGAACCTGAAAAAGAATTGTCAGATGTCGATAAGACTGTCGAATTGGGTGAACTATATTTGAACCTTGGATCTGAGGAGGAAGCAATAGATTGTTTTCGGAGCGCCGCAGATGAAGCATATGGGAAAAAAGGTTACGAAAAGGCATTGTCCCTAAACCAAAGAATTGCTGAGTTGAGGCCGTTCGATTTAAAATCTCGTCAGCATCTTGTTGAGATTGCAAAGATTAAGGGAGATAGAAAGCTGCAGGTGCAGTTCATGCTTGATTTGGCTGAGTCACTAAATCGCCGGGATGCTAAGAGTCAGGCTCGAGAGGTATACAAGAAAATACTCGAAATCGACAAAAAGAACACCATAGCGCAGGAGATGGTTGCGACACTTGAGCAGCCGAAAGATTTCATCGATTTAGGTGAGGTTTTGAGGACCGAATTAGGCGAGGAGGAAAAATCTGAGAGCATACAAAGTATCGAAGGTCTGATATCTCAGTTCCGCCGCGAGGTTTTTGAATCGATAGGCGAAGGAGATTTTCGTTCACGGTATGATCTCGGTGTTGCTTATAAGGGAATGGGACTTTATCAAGAAGCGATTGAAGAGTTTGAAATCGCTACTAAGGATCCTGAATTGAAGCTTAAGGCTCTTGAAATGATAGGTTCATGTTTTTTGGAGCGTGGTAAGGTTGGTGACGCAATTAGAATTTTGAATGCGGGTCTAAAAGTAAAGAACCGTCCAACCCAAGAGTATTTTGGGATTTATTTTCTTCTTGGTGATTGCTACGATAAGCAGAACAAGATAAAGGAAGCGCTTACATGTTACATGGCTGCCTACAAACTTGATAAAACAGTCCCTGATCTAACAAGGAAAATTAATAAGCTCAAGGATAAACTTATCGCAGAGAAAAAGAAAGGTGTTAAGAAAGCAGTAGCCAAAGAACCTCATAGGAAAGAAGAAGTACCAGTTAAACCCAAGGCCAAAGTGAAAAAATCAAAAATTACGTATTTGTAGAATTCATGTATGGGCTACGAGACTTTTTATAAATTAAAAGAACACCCTTTTAGTTTTACCACCGATGAAAAATTCTACTATGACTCGCCACAGCATTCAAAGGCATTAATTAAACTTGACCACGCAGTAGAAACCGAGAAAGGGCTGGCACTCCTTATCGGTGATATTGGTACTGGTAAGACGACATTATCACGACGCCTCTTGGATCAACTTTTAAACAAAGATATAGAAGCAACGCTTTTAGTGATCATCCATACCGAGATTACATCATTATGGTTTTTGAAAAAAATAGCGCTTATGCTTGAAGCTGCAGTAGACACAGAAAATAAAATCGATATCATCACAGCTGTATATCATCGCCTTCTTGATCTCACAGGTAAGAATAAAAAGGTTGTTATCTTAATCGACGAAGCTAATATGCTACAGAGGAAGGAAATAATGGAAGAGATACGCGGTCTGCTCAATCTTGAATCTGAACACGGAAAGCTGTTAAACTTTATACTTTTTGGTTTACCAGAAATGGAGGATTATTTGAAGCTTGATCCTCCGTTGTATCAGCGAATTGCCGTTCGTTGTGTTCTTGATGCACTCGATGAAAAAGCTACATATAACTATACCGTACATCGGCTTCGCGTTGCCGGCTGTACGAAACCGCTTTTTACGAAAGAGGCATTGAAGAAGATATATTTGTATTCCAAAGGAATTCCTCGTACAATTAATGCCATATGTGATAATGCTTTGTTAGAAGGTTTTCTTTTGAAGAAGGAGATTGTTGATCAAAGAGTAATTGACGATGTTAGTCAAGATCTTGGACTTCGATCAAAAGATAGTTAACTAAAAAAATTTGGCTGATTCCCTTATTTCATCACAAAGCAAATACTACGCTGATCTTCATATTCATTCAATATATTCTGATGGTTCACTGACTCCATATGAAATTGTTAAGATAGGCAAAGAAATATCGCTTCACGTACTTGCAGTAACTGATCATGACACAGTCTCTGGTGTTGAGGAAACGATCGGATTTGCTGATAATGAAATAGAGATTATCCCTGCAGTTGAGATGAGCTCTAATATTGGTGATTTGGATATTCATATTCTGGGTTATTTCATTGATTATAAAGATTGTGACTTACTTGAGTATTTAGAGATCTTTAAAAAGCACCGTGTTGAGAGAGTAAAGAAAATAATTCATAATTTATCACAAGACGGAATTAAGCTCGAGTTTGAACAAATAAAAGTAGCCGCTAAAAATTGCTCATTGGGGAGACCACACATAGCAGAGGTGTTGGTGGAGAATGGGTACGTAAGATCAGCAAACGAAGCATTTACTAAATATCTCGGGTATGATTCACCTTATTATGAGCCGAAGAAGGATATTCATCCCAAAGAAGTGATACAGAAGATAAAAAGATGTAAAGGTATTCCAGTTATTGCACATCCTGGTACTCTCAATAATGAACAGCTTATTTACCAGTTGATTCTGGACGGGGCCATGGGTATTGAGGTTTGGCATCCAGATCATACAGCACAATGGCGACAGCAGTTATTTGAAATTGCTTTGAAAAATGGTATGGTAATGACTGGTGGTTCAGATTGTCACGGCAAGCGACTTGGTTCTATTCAGATCGGCTGTACTGGCTGCAGTGAGAAGGATGTAAATATGCTTAAGCAGTGTTGGGGAAAGATGTGCAAGGGATAAGGCAGTCTTTGGTGATTATGGCAATTGAGATAAGGGATGAAACATAACTTTGACAATCTGCAATAGATATTAAGGAATCAATATGGATATTGAAAAAATAAAAAAAATACTTCCACATCGTTCACCATTTTTATTCGTTGATGAAGTCATAGAAATCAATGATAAAAAAATTATTGCAAAGAGAGAAATCCGAGCTGATGAGGTTTTTTTTAGAGGACATTTCCCTAAGGAACCGATTATGCCTGGGGTGCTAATTGTTGAAGCACTTGCTCAGGCAGGTGCCATCATGCTCTTGCGTAAGTATACCAGCGCAACTCCGCTATTTATGGGTATTGATAGAGCACGTTTTAGAAGAATTGTGCGACCAGGCGATATTCTCCTTATGGAAGTTGAATTAATGCACGAACGAGGCAATGTTGTGAAGATTTACGGCACAGCAAAAGTAGATACCGATGTTGTCTGTGAAGCAACCATTATGGCAACCATAAAAACATAAGCACAATTTTATATTTCTGAGAGAGACAAACGTGTTTCAGTCTATCATTAGCAAAAAAGCACATATCGATAAATCAGTCTATGTTGGTCCATTTTCTATTATTGAAGATAATGTCAAGATTGGAGCACACAATAGTATTGGCAGTCACGTTATCATAAAAAACGGCACGATTATCGGACAAAATAATTACATTAATGCCGGTGTGCAGATAGGAGTGAATCCCCAAGACTACCATTTTAAGGGAGAACTCTCAAAGTGCATTATCGGGGATAATAACATAATCAGAGAGTACACAACAATCTCAAGGGCCACTGGTAAAAACAAGAAAACGGTTTTAGGTGACAATAATTTCATAATGACATATGTGCACATTGCTCATAATGTTACAGTTGGAAGTAATTGCATTATAGCAAGTGGGGTTCAGCTCGGGGGTTACGTTCTAGTAGACGATTTTGCGAATATCGGTGGTCTTGCCGGTATTCATCAGTTCTGTCGTGTTGGTAAATATGCCATGCTCGGTGCAAAATCATATCTTAATAAGGATTTACCTCCATATGTCTTAGCACGGGGGAATCGAGCAAAAGTCTATGGAGTAAATATTAAAGGTCTTCAACACAACTCGTTTTCCACTACAGATATTGAAAGTATCAAGAAGTTGTTTACTATTATTTATGATTCATCATATACGTTATCTGAGTGTATCAAAATCCTGAAAAAGAAAGAGGTAACACACAAATATGCTAAGGAATTGCTGGAATTTCTTGTAACTTCGCAGCGTGGCGTATTACTAAAAACTCATTAGAGACAGATATCAGAATATTAGGGCATAAAGAAGAAAAATATCAGAGGATCAGAACATCAGGTGTTATTTTTCCCTGGTATCATAATAACCTGATATCCGTTTCCTGGTAGTCTGATTTTCTGGTGTCCTATCTAAGCTTCTTTTTGTGTCTATCTCTTTTGCGCCTTTTCTTTAGTTTATGTTTTTTTATTTTCCTCAACTTTCTTTTTTTGCCACAAGGCATGAGTGAACCTCCTTTCTGCTTACTGATTATATGAGAATTATTTTACAAGTCAAGCATATCGTTAATAGTAGCGTTTCCAGTTTCCATGCCATAACCCAACAACAAGTTCGTACCATTGACTTTGTTTCTTTTTAAAATAGAATAGAGAATGTTACTTCTGTTCATTTTTTCTCAGGCGTTGAGCAATTTCGAGGAAGATATTTACACTGCTATCAGCGAGGATTTGCAAGTAAAACCTGTAAACTATGTTATGCAGGGTATAGATTTTGTATCATATCCAGCATTTGATGTAGTATCACCAACAGTATTCTACATCTGCAACAAAAGGGATGTTGCGAAACATGGGTTTATTGGTTTTATTGGCAACTGCCTTACAGTCTTTCCTTTGAAATACGCAATTAATCGTCAGAGACCGATAGAAGAACATGGTCGCTGGAATTCATCATTTCCTTCAGGCCATACGTCTTTTTGTTTCACCCAGGTAGTTGTCTATTCGCATCACTATCCAAAGTACACACTTCCTCTTTATCTCTACGCTACTATTGTTGGATTTTCAAGAATCTATTTGGAAAAACACTACCCAACAGATGTACTCGGTGGCGCCGCACTGGGAATTTCTGTAGGTGTTCTTACACTAAAGATATTCAAATAGTGCAGAGTGGAAGTTCCCCGGTCAGAAGTTTTAAGATTTACAAATTAAAATATTTATTATGTTTATTGCACAACCACAAAGTGACACTACAGTTCGTGATACGTTCAATGATTAAGGAGATGGACATCTATGTCTTATAATGAAGTAATCGGAGTTGAAAAATGATCTATCGTCCACCTGGGTTATTAAGGATACAACTTACTTATCAATCGGTTTAATATGGTCCAAAAGCTCAAGTCCCCGTTTGCGCCACTTCCCTAATCTGTACCAGATTATTATTATAATAGTCTCAATACCATAAGCAACAAACATAGCCAACCACACACCTTTTATGCCTATACCCATGCTTTTTGAAAGAAGAAGCGCAAGTATCCAAAGTAAAGCAAGTTTGAATAGACCAGCAAACATTGGTGGCAAAGTATCACCTGCACCTCGAAACACTCCAGTGAGACTTACAGTGACAGCGACAAAGGGCAAGTATAATGAGACGATATGCATGAATTCGATGCCGAACGCTATCACCCGTGTATCTTGCGTGAAGAAACTGATGAGTGATTGAGCTCTAAAGTGAAAGATGGCAGCGAAGATAATCATGATTAAGGTACTCGAAACAATAGACACGATGCCGGTGCGTATTACTTTCTTTAAGTCGCGGGCGCCAAAGCTTTGCCCTACTAATGTCGTTGTAGCAATACTGACGCTGGTTACAATCGGAAGGCTCGCCAATTGAAGAATATGGTTACCAATTCCCAATGCAGCGAGGGCATATTCACTGAATGAAGCGACGATTCTGAAAACGGACATTATGCTTAGTCCCATTAAGGTGTATGAAATGCCAAGCGGGACTCCAATACTTAGAATAGTCTTAATGACTTTAGTTTCTATGAACCATTTTTTAAAAATTTTGAGTTTTATTCCAGACTTTCCCTTTATTAATATAAGAAACCCGAATAGAAAACTAGCAAATTTAGCTATCACCGTGGCAACGGCTGCGCCTTGTACTCCCCATCTCGGGAAAAATCCTATACCAAAGATCAATAATGGATCAAGGGTAATGTTTATAAGTGTTGCAACAAACATTATAAACATCGGCGTGACCATATCCCCGGCACCTCGGAAAGCATAGTTTGTGCTGAAAGATAGGAGTTGAAAAAAGAATCCAATACAGACAATTCTTAAGTAACCTGTGCTTATTAAAAGTACATCGCCAGTACCCCCAAGCAACATCATAATCTGTTCTGCAAAAATAATACCTGCAATACTTACTAGAAGCGCTATGATTGATGCGAGAAATAATGATTGTTTTACTATACTATTTGCCCTTTCGAACATTCGGGCCCCGAATGAGTGGGCTACTAACGCAATGGTTCCTGATCCAAGCGTTTGCCCAACAGCAAGAGCGATGTAAAAGACATTCCCAGCAAGCGAAACAGCAGCAATTGCGGTTGCTCCTAATTTTCCAACCCAGTATATATCAATGATATGATAGCTTTTTTGCATGATGAATGCGAGGACAACTGGCCACGAAAGCGACATGAGACGTCTTAGGATATTCATGTAATCCTGTCGTTGGGTATTATGCATTGGTTATTATATTAAAAATTATGCGTAAATAAAGTGCTAAATTACTGTAGAAAGCTGAGTCTTTCTATAAACTTGGTTGGTCGACGAATCGTCTATAGTGCTGAGCGAAAACGATCTTTGAGCTCTGCTTTTTTTCCTTTATTCCAACCTGAAACTTTGGTAAAGTAGCCTGTGACTCTTGTTATATGATCAATATTGCTGCTCTTGCAATGGGGACATTTCTTATTTAACCCCCTGGACGTTTTGAAGCAATTATTGCATGTCGTGAACTCGGGAGAAAATGCTATTTGGGCGTTACGTGAATTACGAAATGTTTTCACTACAAAATTCGCGATAGATTCTTTGGGTGGTTTTGATTCACCAAGCCAAACATGAGTTAACGCTCCAGCTTCGATCATATCGTGGAATTTTCCTTCTATTTTTACTCTCTCAATAGGATCAATCGATTCTCCAACATTCAAATAGGTTGAGTTGGTATAGTATATCGAATTTGTGCTTTCATCACCCTTAACAATTTCATCAGCATCATGTGGGTAGTGCTCGAGATCCAATCGAGCAAGGCGATGCGCCGCAGATTCAGCTGGAGTTTGCTCCATGACAAAGCGCAGACCGTAGCTTTTTGAAAGGGCCTTAATGCGCAAATACAGATAGGCAAGGACCTTGAGACCAAAACGTAATGCATTTTCATCTTGGTGCATCTGTTTTCCCGTATGATATTGAACAAGTTCGTTGAGACCAAGTAAGCCGATTAGATAGGTAGCACGATGGAGTCGGAGATACTGTTCGCCGTCTCTTTCCATTGTTAACAATGCAAGAGGTCCTTCTTCTTTCAGTGATATAATTTTTTCGATAAACGTCTTTTTTTGCAAATGGGCTTTTACTGCAAAATCCAACAGATCATCAAGTTTATTTAACAATACATCATCATTATGTTTCGCCAGATAAGCCACCCTGGGTAAATTTAGTGTAACATTTTGCAAAGCTGTGTAGCGCATTTTCCATGGTGTGTGGGCGTCGGCAAGATCTGATTCTTCAAGTTTAAAAGATAACCGACAACATTCAGATATTTTTGCAGTTTCCCCCCGGTCGAAGACATAATAGGTATTGCCACGTCTTGAACTAACGTCTGCAATATGATTAAGAAAATCTTCCCAGCCCGGAGTTTTGAAAAAATCTTCAGTTATGTGAACTAAAGGTTTTGGAAAAAAGAACGGTCTGCCCGTTCCATCACCATCCATATATATATCAAACAATGCCCAGGCGAATTTCTGTGCATCATTACCATATTCACCATACTTTTTGCCTGTGTATTCGCCACCAGCTCCGATTGCAGGAACATCTTTGAAGTGCTTAGGTATTTCCCAGTAGAGATTCAGGTCTGAGAAAATCGCTTGTCCGCCCCGCGCCACAGATTGCTGTGAATATTCGAATATGAGCATTTGTGCAAGCTGATGGATTTCGCGGTCATTCATTTCTTTTAGGAAGGGAGCAAAGAATATATTTACTGCGTCCCATCCGATTGCTCCAGCGAAATGGCCTTGCAGGGCCGCTGAAAATTTAACCATATGGGCAAGCAATGTATCAGCATGTTTAGCCGGTTTTGCGATTGATAATGCATTTGGTAAATTCAATCCATATTTTTTGACATATTCTAAAGATTGCCCTGAACAATAAGGTCGATCGCCAAAACCCAAGTCATGTAAATGGATGTCTCCACGTATGTGGGCATCAGCCACATCACGGCTGAATACTTCAGAAAGCATGTACTGCTTTTTCACGGTTTCTGCTATCGTCATGTTTGTTGCTTCAGGATTATGTGGAATGTTGGCATTTTCCCTATTTGCGTATAGGATAATCTTTTCCGCATCATACAGCGGAACTCCCAGACGTGTATGCCGTAATCTGGAATTTTCCAAACCATGTTCGATGAGTTTTACATTAACAATCTCTCGGATGAGCGATGATGATATTAGGTTTACATTTGAGTTTAGAATTGTGTCTTCAGTCTCCTCTGCAATTTTTTCAGCGACATTTAATTCTAATCCCGTTTCATTCTGCAGGGCATTGGTGATCTTGTTTCTTTCCCAGGAAACGAAATCATCATCTGAAGTACGAACAAAGAGCGCGTAATCGGTTGTCTCGCGCTCTTCCGGTGATTTTTCTAGAAGCTTCTTTTTTCTAAGTATCTCACGTTGTTTTCTGTAGAGAATATACGCCTTCGCAGTCCGGGCGTGGCCGTTTTCAATAAGTATCTTCTCAACGGCATCTTGTATCTCCTCAACCTCTGGTAATTTGCTTCCTTTGAGAGTATATAGAAATAGAACTGCTTCATCTGCTAATTTTTCAGCAATTTTCTTATCTTGACCACCGACTGCATTGGCAGCTAAGTAGATTGCATTAGATATTTTTGATTTATCAAATGGAACGACCGTTCCATCCCTTTTCTTAACACTTTGAAAGATTAAATTCTCAGGAATCTCTTCAGAGATTCCGATCCTTACCGTTGCTTTTTCTTCCATCGTCGCTCCTTCTTAATCTTTGATAGCTCCTTAGTAAATTTATTGATATTGGCAAATTTGCGATATACCGAGGCAAATCGTACATAGCTTACCTCGTCTAATTCAAATAAAAGATCGAGAACCATTCTTCCGATCTCTGAGGATTTTATTTCGGTCTGATAATGATCAGAGAGACTGTCTTCAATCTCATTGACAATGGTTTCTATCTTGTCTGCCGATATCGGACGTTTACGACAGGCTGTTGCGATGCCATTAAGGAGTTTTGTACGATCATAAGGTTCCCTTGTTCCATCTCTTTTCATTACTACCAAGGGCATTCGTTCAATTGTCTCGTAAGTTGTGAACCGAAAATGACAATTACCGCACTCCCGTCGTCTTCTAACAACTGACCCTGCCTGAGAGGTTCTCGTTTCCAGAACTCTGTCTCCATCAATACCACATCTTGGGCATTTCACAGGATACTCTCCACTGAGTTTTGTCTCGCAGCGAGAGCGATGAAGGTCTGACAAGGGCGCTTGAACCGAATTATGCGCAACCAAAGCCGACCGTTAGGTGTTGCGGATTTCAACGTCCTCTCCACAAACTTCAAAAATTCCGCTGAAGTACACTATATATAGAGTCATTATTCTATTATAACCACAATTTGAGATTTGTCAAGGGGGAACTGTATTAATGCCAAATGCCAAATTACCAATGACAAATAACAGTATATACTGACTGCCTTCTACTATCTAATCCTATCTGAGTATTTTTCTGCGTGCGTAGACATAACTCAATTCAGCACCGTACAAGAATATGTAGGCTGAATAATAGAGCCACAAGAACAGCAAAAATATTACAGAAAGCGAACCATATATTTTAGAAAAATCTACGACATTAGTTATGTAGAAAGAAAAGAAAAATTTTGCTGCCTCCCAACATATCCCAGTAAACAGTGCACCAAGACACGCTGCTGAAAATTGAACTCTACGATTTGGGAAATGCCAATAAACAAGACTAAAAAGACAGACACTAAGTACAATACTGAAGATAGTATTATAGCCACGCATAAGTTGTAAAACTCCACCTGCTCCTAATGCATTTATCAGAATTGTTACGCCAAAGGATGCAATTAATAGAATAAACACTACAAATGCCGAACCGATGGTCAAAAGGCTTTTCTTAAAGAATGGACGATCCTTCTTAACTTTCCAGATAACATTAAGAGTAGATTCCAGCGCACGAAAAATACTGGCTGCACCCCACAGAAATCCTAATATGCCAATTATTGCGATGACGATAGATGTTTGTTTTATTGCCGAGATATTTTTTACGATCTCATCGATACCAATTGGAAAAATCTGTTTGAGAATAGGTAGTATTTTTTCAATGATACCTTCTGAAGAACCGAGTATAAAGAGCGAAAAAGAGATTAATCCTAGAAAGAGAGGAAAGAGACTAAACACGGTTGCATGGACCAATGCTGAGGCTAGGAGTGGGCATCTATCAGTGTTGAACTTCTTATATGCCTTTGAGAAGACCCAGGAAACTTTTTTCATAGTTTCCTCGAGTCACACAAATAATAGTAAATTTTACGAATTAAAATGTTTAACATACCTAATTGTTTCTATTTGAGTTATCCGTATTTATTGGCGATATTCGATTTTTATACACGATCTTGCCGCCAATGATGACCATTACTATCTTAACCTCATCCATGTCTTTCACGCGCAGAGGATTTTTATCAAGTACAACCAAATCAGCCAATTTAGCTTTGTCAATCGTACCTTTTCTGGCTTCGTCAAATGTGGCATAGGCTCCCTCTTTTGTGTACATATTGAATGCTTCAGAAGGATGCAATCGACCGCAGGCAAAAGGATGTTTTGATGCACCTTCGATTCCATAGAGTGGCCCAAGAGGCATGCAATCTGACCCAAATACAATTCTAACACCATAATCTTTCACTCTCTTAAAACAATTCATTTCTTTGTATCTTTCACCAAGATAATGTTCATACATTCCGCCGGGTTGTTGCCATCTTCGAGCAAAATTGGGTTGCATTGAGGCGATTAAGTTCATTTTCGCCATCATTTTGATAGAGAAACGATCCACGATCTCGATATGTTCCAGTCTATGGCGTAACGGATTTAGTCTACTGATATTTTTCTCGAAAACTTTCACTACTTCACAGGTTGTACGGTCTCCTATCGAATGAACCATAAGTTGGATGCCGCTGTTTTCTGCTTCTCTTATTATACTTGCAACTTTCTGCATTGATATAAGAATTTTTCCTTTTATTCTCGAATCCCTGTACGGTTTCTTAAGTCCTGCGGTTCGCGCGCCAATTGAACCGTCCAGAAATAGTTTTATACCAGAGAATCTCAAATAATCATTTCCTGATCTGCTGCGTATACCTGCTGCAAGAATGTTTCGGAGATCCTTCGAAAGTATGTAGACAGAGAACCTCAATTTAAGACCATTTTTTTTCTTGATTTGCTGCAAGAATTTGAAGCGATCAAGATCGGCTATTTCGTGGACGGATGTAATTCCCTTTGCTAATGCTTCTTTTGTACCAAGTTTGACGGCCTTCTGTAGCATTATGCGAGTTGGTCTGAAAATATCATTCAGATTGAGAGCGACATCTTCGTAGAGGTACCCTTTTCCCGAATCAACGATCTTCCATTTCTTGGGTATGAGACATAACGCCTTCGTGTTAACAACTGCAAAATGTCCGCAGATACGTCGCATGATAATCGGCTTTTGCTTTGAAATTCTATCCAGCGCGTATCTATTTAACCTACTTGTTGAAAATGAACTCCAGTTGCTTTCATCCCAGTTTGACCCAAATAGGATTTCATCTTTAGGTAATGCGGACCGCAGTTTCTCAAAACAGTCATTTAAAGATTTACATTTTTCCAAATCTATTCTTTGCAGTTCAATTCCTCGGGCAATAAGATGCGTATGGCTATCAATAAATCCTGGTATCACATATTTACCTTTTAGATTGATCTTGCGCGCCTTCTTGGGTGTTGATTGTTTGTCAGGTATAATACTTGCGATGACGCCGTTTTCTATGAAAAGAGAGCAATGCCTTACTGTTCGTTTATCAAAATTTATACATTTGACATCTGAAATGAGCAGCGGTTTTGACATACTTACATCCGTTTTTTCTTCTTTTGCGAACTACTTTTCAACCGCATAAATCCATCATTCTTTCTTGTTTTTCAGTCGAATCACTCTGAATCAGAAGTTATCCAACCATAATCGGTTCTTCTGGATATTTATATTCCAACAGATGAGGGCGCAAGAGGGCACTGCCTATTGTAATTGTGCCAACGCGCCCAGTAACGATAACAGCAATTATGACAAGTTTGCTGATCGCTGACAGATCATAAGAAAAACTGCAGTATGGGTTTACGGAAGAGCCCAACGAAAGCCCAACTGTACCTAATGCCGAGAAAATCTCAAACAGAACTTTTAGCGGTTCTGGTTCATCGAAAAGCATAATGAGAAAGAATGCAATACCTATGACGAATATTCCCAAAGAAACAATTACGAAAGATCTGAATGCTTGTTCAATGGGAATTCTTTTCTTGAATGTTGATATGTCGCTGTCATGGCGTCCTAGAAGTAGCTCTTTTAACCATTTGACAAGTAGCACACATGTTGTTGTTTTCATGCCACCTCCGGTGCCACCAGGGGATGCACCTATGAACATGAATAGCATAAGCATGACAAGTGTGATTGGTGAAAAAAGTGAAATATTTACTGTATTAAATCCAGCAGTTCTCGGTGTGACTGACTGGAAGAACGAGATAACAATCTGCTTCCCAAAGGTAAATCCGGATAGGCTCCGTCCACCTTCATAAAGCAAAATGAAAAGTGTGCCTACTGCTATGAGAATTAATGTGGTTCGTAAAACAATTATAGAATGTAATGAAAGACGTTTCTTGGTTCTGTTAAAGAGAGTAGTGTAGAGATCTGATATAACGACAAAACCCAGACCTCCGATTATGAAAAGCGCAGCAGAGATAAGCGGTACAGATACTGAATTTTGAAATAGGCTTAGATTCTCTGAAAAACTCGATAAACCCGCATTGCAGAACGATGATACTGAGTGAAAAAAGGCATGTCCTAGGGCAATAAGAGGAGGGAATTTATCCAGAAATGAAAAGAAAAATAGTAAGGTTCCTATTAATTCCAGAAAGAGAGTAATTCGAAATACGCGCCATGCGAATCTTTTTAAATTGTTATAGGACAAGACATTAATTGATTCTTTAAAGAGAACACGTTCGCGGAGAGAGATTTTTCTTCCCAGGAAGAAGAAGAATGTCGTCGACAGAGTCATGTAACCCAAACCACCTATCTGTATAAGGATAAGAATAATGCTCTTGCCAAATAAGGTAAAATCAACGGCTGTATTCTTTACTATCAGTCCTGTGACGCAGAGTGATGATGAAGCCGTATAGAGTGCATCTACAACTGATATGCCTTTTGTTGTAGAAATCGGCAGGCTGAGAATTAATGTACCGACAAGAATAATGCCTAAATAGCCAAAGATTAAAAGTCTTGGGGCATTAATCTCGTTTGAATTTTTCACTTTATTTAGTGTATTCTAATTCTACAGAAAGTCAAGTGGACATGAGGTAAGTAACAAGGCACTTGAGAATTGTTATAGATCTATTAATTTACTCTGCTCAAATATTTTCTTGGAGATTTTAACTTTCTTTGAGGCCTTTTGTGCAAGCCGATCTGCATACTTGTTTTCAGAACGCGGAATTAGTGCGAAAGTAAGATCCTTGATATTTCTATTCAATAAGGTAATCCTTTTAAGTTGGTAGCTTATGTGTTGTGCACGTACTTTATATTCGCCAGTTACCTGTTTGTATACAAGTTCTGAATCAAGTTTGATTATTGCGCTTTTCTTTTTTGCCTGAACGAGCCATCTCATGGCATGGATGACCGCTTCATATTCAGCTACATTATTGGTCGTTATTCCTATGTATCTTGAGATTTCTTGAATTGGCTTTGACTGACGCGCGCCTGCAAAAATAGCAATCCCAATGCCAGATGGACCAGGATTTCCTCTTGAAGATCCATCCACATATATTAGTAACGGCCTTGATGATTGATTTTTTTTGGTTTTTTTTCTTGCTTTCGATTTGCTTCTCATAAAAGATGATATAAATGTCGCTGCACGTTCACGTGCTATATTATCGAATGCGTTTTAGTCGGGTGGGCATTCTTTGCCAAAACTCCGTTGCAGATTCAAATTATTTACTCTTGTCTGGAACGGCGTAGATAAGTATGCGCCCGCAATTGTCGCACAGAAGAATTTCGCTTCTCTTTTTTAATTCATTCAGGAATTGGGGTGTTAGAATTGAAGAACAGCCTGCGCATGTTTCATTTTCAATCAGAGCTACTGCATTACCTCTTACTTTTTTTATTTTTTCATAAAGTCCTCTTACATCATTAGGTAGCTTAGCGAAAGAATTATCAAAGCTGTCTTTCAGTTGTTCGAATTTCTTCACCAGCTCATCCTTATTTTTCTTTAGAAGAGAAATCTCGTCCGTTTTTTCGTCAACGAACTTATTCGTTTCGGTTTCGATCTTACCTATTGTATTTTTTAGTTGTTCCTCTTCCTCTAACAGATTCATCATTTCATCTTCTATATTTTTATTTTCATTTTTAAGATATGCTATTTCACTAATCATTGCTCGGTATTCTTCATTTGTTTTGACAACCGTTGTTTGGGTGTTTAATTTTTTAATTTTGTTCTCATTTTCGGCGCAATCTCCTTCTTTCATCTTGTAGGCTTTTTTAATATCTTGTATTCTCATTTGTTTTTCCTGCAATGCAGTTTTTGCCTCTTCTATCTCTTCTTCCAGTTTAGTTATCTTGTCAGGGATTTTTTCTATTTTGGAATTGGTGTCGTTGATTGCATCATCAAGAGCTTGTACTTCTATTAGGAGATCCAGTACATCGTCCATTTGATTTTTTCCTTGGGGTCATATTCCAAAACTGAAATGCGGTTTTGACATAGATTTCCTGATCGGTGTTTATGATTTGGTGTTTTGATGTTAAAACTCTCAACAGTGATGGGCGGTACCCGACTTGAACGGGTGACCTTCTGCATGTCAAGCAGACGCTCTAACCAAGACTGAGCTAACCGCCCAAAGTTCGGCATATCGTATTTTACATATATTCGGATTGTAGTCAAGGGTTGGTTAAACATATTTCGAAATAACAAACACAATTTTCGTTTGGAGATTGCGAAGGGCAAAAGGTTTCACATATGGTTTCCGAATAAGGTATTTAATGAAAATCGCATTTAGTAGGATGGGTATTGACTTCTGGACAGATTATCATTATACTAAAGCGGTATGAGTGAAAGAGTTAAGAAAGAGATATATTCTTGGATCGTTGTCATACTGGTTGTGCTCGTCTTGAGAGTTATCTTTGTTGAGGCATATGTGATCCCTACGGGTTCGATGGAGAAGACTCTTCTTATTGGAGATGCCCTCTTGGTTAACAGATTCATATATGGCATCAAGATTCCCATACCTTTTACTGGAGTCCAGATACCCTTAATTCCGGGACGACACCCGCTCGGTGGTGAAATTGTCGTATTTAAATATCCCTTTGAAAATAGAGATTTTGTGAAAAGATGTATCGCAGTCGAAGGTGATACGGTATTGATCATCGACAAAGAAGTATATGTTAATGGTAAAAAGAGGATTGAGCCATATGTGCGCCATCACCACAATGATACTTTCCCTGGTGCCCGTTTTGAAAGAACGCTTTACCAAAAATTATGGGAAAATGCAGAGCTCACTAACTATATAGGAGATTTGAGGTATATTAGAGACAATTTCGGTCCTGTTGTTGTACCTGAGGATTGCATATTTGTGATGGGTGATAATCGCGACGATTCTATGGATTCTCGTTTTTGGGGGCCATTACACGAGAAGTACCTGAAGGGAAAGCCTTTGTTTGTCTATTTCTCATTTGATCCAGGGGGCCCGGCTTCAAATCTCTTTGAAATATTGAAAGTATGGCATTGGAAAGCGATTCGATTAACAAGAATTGGCAAGGTGACATAACACCGCTCATAGCGTGATAGAGTATTGACATTTTTTATATTCTTGTTATAATTTGTGTATATATTATATATAATGACAAGAGCAGGGGGCGTAAAATTAGGTTTAAGTCTATGTAGCCTCCTATAAGTTTTTGTAATTTTGTAGCACTAACGATATTTCGATAGGAGTGTATTATGAAAAAAGTGCTGATTGTACTACTTCTGTTAACAGGTTTTGTAATAGGTCAGGATATGATCGTCAGGGTTTATACATCATCCTATGACGATCTAGCAAGGATCTCTCCAAAATACCTTTTGGATATTGCGGCAGGCCGTAAAGACGAATGGTATGATATTGTTGTTGATCGGGAAATCATGGATAAGATAATTGCCTCAGGACTCACGTATGAGGTGGTTATTCCCAGCATTGAACTGCAAAAAGATGCAGTGAGGGCAAATTATTTATCATACAGTGAAACAAATGATAGTTTAAGACAATTTGCTCAAAACTATCCCTTAATCTGTAAACTCGATTCCTTACCTATACCGACATATCAAGGTAATTGGCTGTATGGCGTTAAGATTTCAGATAATGTTCATGTTGAAGAGGATGATGAAGCAGGATTTTTGATTGATGCTTTACACCATTCGCGCGAATGGGCATGTATTCCGACTGTGATGTTCTTTGCCGATTCAATGCTTTCATCTTATGGTGTCGTGCCTGAAATTACTGATATTATCAATACTACAGAAATATATTGTTTTCCGATAATCAATGCTGATGGTTATTTATATGATTATCCGACAGGACGGATGTGGCGTTTGAATCGAGAACCGTTTGGCGGTGCGATTGGCACGGACCCAAATCGTAATTATCCTGGCTGCTCTCCTGATCTCGAAGGAGACTGGGGCGCCGTTGATAAGAATGGTGCCACACACTGGCCTGGAGCAATAACATTTTGTGGTGCCTATGCAAATTCTGGGGATGAAACAAGGGCACTGGCCATGTATACAAGATCTCATATCTGCAATGCATACATGTCCTATCACAGCTATGGTCAACTGATTATGTGGGGCTGGGGTTGGACTTCTGCTCATGGTACTCCTGATAATGCATTACATATCCAGGTGGGCACACATATGGCTGGTTTGGTGCATAAATTGGGCAGCGGATACTATGACCCAGGTCAGATCCCTGTTATTCTCTATGCAGTGAGCGGCTCAAGTCTTGATTGGTTCTATAGTTGGTGCCATTATGTAAACGGCATATCGAATCTCTCTTACACCACAGAGCTTGGTACTTCATTCTATCAACCTGTAAGTGACCTCAACAGTATAATTCACGAGAACTTCAAAGCATTGAAGTATCTTGCGCACTTTTCCGATTCAATAGTACTTTTATGTGAGGGCGTCGTACCTCCACCTGATATATATCCATTGGGTATTGTGCCTTATGATTTCACTGTGTACTGGCATGCCAAGAATACCAACGATAATCATCCTATCAGATGGGAATTGGTAGAGCTATCAAACCCGTCAATTATTGAAGACGATTTTGAATCAGGTACGAGTCGATGGACGCTCGATGGTTTTACCCTCTCAACTGTACGGGCTCATTCAGGAACGCATAGTCTCTTCTCTGGTATGGTCGATCGCATGAATAATGATGTACGTAGTATTCATCCCTATCCAGTACAAGCCGGTGATTCTGTAACATTCTGGTGTTGGTATGATTTGGAAGATGATTACGATGTTGCAGTGGCCGAGGTTTCTGAGAATGGTAAGGAGTGGTTCAATCTCGATACGACGCGGTTCACCGGACAATCAGGTGGTTGGGTGAGAAGAGCATATTCATTAGCGAATTGGGTTGGAAAATCCGTTTATATTAGATTCCGTGGCATGAGTGATACAAATACCTTACGTGTCGGTTTCTGGGTGGATGATATCTCGCCATCTTGCGTCTTTGCGGATGTCAATGTAGTTTCCTCAAACATTCCTGATACCTCTTACGCTTTTACTGGTCATGCCGTGGGTGAGTACTACTATTATGTAAAAGGTGAAAATGCTGCCTGGGGCTGGGGAGATTATTCGTGTTTAGAACGGGCTGAAGTGGGCACTGGTGTTGCTGAGACAAATTTAACGGGTCTGGACTTTCGTACCCCGACTCTCTCTGTCTATCCAAATCCATTCAGAAAGAAAACAGCTATCAGATTTCAGATCCCAGTCAACAGAAATGCTGATCTAAGAATATATGATGCAAGCGGACAAATGGTGAAAGATTTCAATCTGCAATCTGAAATCTGCAATCTGCAATCGGTGATCTGGGACGGTACAGATCACAGTGGTCGTAGTCTGTCTGCAGGTGTTTACTTTGTGCATTTTGTGGTCGATGAAGACCAGATGATTGAAAAAGTAATAATACTAAAGTAGGAGGATTAATATCGGGTTGTGGTAAACGTGATTTCAAATACAACTTCTTGCAAAGACAGATCGCGACCCGACATAATCTCCTTAGTGAAAGGGAAAGGAGCAGAGATGAAAAAGATACTGTGTCTCATGATTGTGGTTGTGCTGCCGCTTTTAGCAGGGACCATGACAAAGACAGCGACATTTACACAGGGTGATTTAGTCTTTTCTGAGGTAAATGGCTATGATGTTGTAGAGCTGAGAGACTATCCTGTTTTGATAAATCCGGGTGAGCCTCGATTACCCCGTGTTGTTCATGGTTTGATTATTCCTGCAGGTGCGACACCTGTAGGTGTGGAGCTTATTGCGGTTAACTGGATTGATCTACCTGGGACATACAATATAGTGCCGGCGCAGCCAGATATTCCCCTGCCTGTGCCAGGACAGACTTTTACTCCTAAGGAGTATGCAGCAAGCCCAGAGATCTATGGGTCAAGCGAACCATACCCTAAGAATATTATAGAAATCAATGGTGTTGGGAATATGAATGGCTATCGGATCGCTCAAGTTGAGATGTTTCCTGTGCGGTATATACCGGATCGAGGTGTGCTGCAGATGGCGACGAGTATTACCTACAGATTAGAATATCAAGAATATCAGGTTCCTGATATAATTCCGACGGTTCGGCAGAAAGAGGTTTTTGGTGAGGCGGTTCGTTCCATTGTTTCAAACCCCGAGGATATAGCTTTTTGTGCGCCCCGTGTTGGTAAAAAATCGACTGTAACAGCGGTGCCGCCGGGTTATTACGAGTATGTGATTATTACTGAGCCGCCAATGGATACTGTGTTTCAGCGTCTTGCTGATTGGAAGACGCATAAAGGTGTACCGGCAACGATTGTGGATGTATCGTGGATCAGTAGTAATTATACAGGTAATGATCTTGCCGAAAAGGTTAGGAATTTCATTATCGATGCCCAGGCGAACTGGGGTACGATCTATTTCTTGCTGGGTGGTTCTGGAGATTATAAGACGAGTGGTCACGATATAGTGCCCACGCGTATAACCTGGTACACATCTGCAGGTGGTGGATATATTGATTCACTGCCGACTGATTTATATTATGCGGATCTGGACGGCAACTGGAATTTTGATGGTGATAATACATATGGTGAATTGGGTGATAGCGTTGACATGTATGCTGATGTATATGTGGGGCGTGCTTCAGTTTATAATGTAGCACTGGCCCAGAACTTTGTCCACAAAGTTCTGACATACGAACAGAATCCGCCGACTGATTATATTGAGCGGTTAATGTTGCCTACGGCGATTCTCTGGTCGAGTTATGAAGAGCGGCCTATGCAGGACAGCATAGCGCGTATGGCTCCACCTGGTTGGCGCATTTCCAAGATGTACGAGAGGAATGGTACTCTTTCACGGCAGGGTATGATTGATACGATGGACGTCGGTTATAATCTAGGTCATTGGGAAGGTCATGGTGATCAGAACGGAATCTATATGTCTGGTGGGCCGTACTTGAATTCGAGTGATGCGGATGGTTTGGTAAATGGTGATAAGGTTGGTATTGCGAATGCTATTGCTTGTCATTGTGGTGGTTGGGACATGACACCGGGTGGTGATTGTTTTGCTGAGCATTTGGTAAACCGTGTTGGTGGTGGGCTTTGTGCTGCGATTATGAATGGACGTTATGGTTGGGGTGCGTATGTAGGCGGTTATGTGCCTGGTCCATCCGAGCGCATAGATACAACCTTTCATGCCAAGATATTTACAGAAGGTGTATTACATCTTGGTCAGGCCCATCATGAGGCCAAGGATGCATGGGTTTTCTATGCGGATTCTGGTGCCCAGTACGACATGACGCGTTGGTGCATATATGAGTTGAACCTGTTTGGTTGTCCAGAAATGCCGGTTTGGACTGATGTGCCGCACACCTTGACAGTTAACTTTCCAGGGGCTATTCCTGTTGGCAATCAGAATGTTAATGTTACGGTGACCAGCAGTGGGAGTCCAGTCAATAATGCATTGGTTTGTCTATGTAAAGGGACAGAGACCTATGCAAGCGGTCGTACAAATGCTTCTGGATTGGTGACGCTCAATGTTGCGCCGGTAACACCAGGTTTTATGGACATAACTGTGACAGCAAGAAATCATTATGCGTTTGAAGATTCGATAGTTGTTCAGGCAAGCAGTTATCCGTATGTTACTTTTATGAAATGCATGGTCAGTGATCCAGCGCCTGGTGGTAATAATAATGGTCAGCTCAATCCTGGTGAATCGGTTCAGATTCCGCTTTGGGTTAAGAACTGGGGTCAGACCCAAGCGAATGGTGTTGTTGGGACAATTGGTACTACGGACAGCTATGCTACACTATCTGATACGATAAAGAGTTTTGGTGACATCCCTGCAGATGATTCTGCATACACAGGTGCTGATGGTTATGATCTTGATATTTCAGGGTCATGTCCAAATGGTCATGCCATACTCTTTACTCTTACCTGTAAGGATAATGTGGATTCGACATGGTCTTCGCAGTTTAATCTCACTGTCTATGCGCCGGTCTTGACCTATCAGGATGTGAGTGTGGTAGGCGGTAATAATAATGGTATCTTGGATCCTGGTGAGACCGCGGATCTGGTGGTGACGCTTCAGAATGATGGTGGCGCAACTGCTGACAATATAACATCGCAATTAACAAGCAGCTCACCCTATATTACGATCAATGATGGTTCTGGTAATTTTGGCACGATTGATCCAGGTAATACAGGGACTAATGCCAGTGATCCGTATACAGTGACTGCAGATGCAGGAACACCGATAGGTAGTGATGTTGACTTTTCTGTGGTTGTGCAGTCAGGTCTTTACACTGATACGTTTGGTTTCACCTTGACCGTGGGTCAATTAGCGCCGACTGATACGGGTTATTATTATTCTTACTG
>SMTZ1_10000882_pt1 | contig 29175 bp, 23 predicted proteins | sample DeeMarSWOR136_30_FD_25667 | JGI IMG/M metagenome (IMG submission 25667) | reverse complement strand
CTTGTGTTTGGACTCATTAAGCGCTCAAAAACTGATTGACATTTCTGAAAAACAAGATAAAATCTTAATGGTAGGACACATCTTTCGTTTTAATCCTGCCGTAAGAAAATTGAAAGATGAAATCCGTGAAGATAAATTTGGCAGAATATTCTTTTTATACGGCTCAAGAATGGGATTAAGAACGCCAAGAGATGATTGTGGTGTTATCTTTGACTTCGCACTCCATGATTTTGATGTATTTTGTTTTTTATTAAACGATTTTCCAATTGAAGTTACTGCAATAGGAACGCCATATTTGCGAGAGCCATATGAAGACGTAGGAATAGTTACACTTCGCTTTCCAAACAATATTCTCGCTCATATTCAGGTGAGTTGGCTTACTCCAAAGAAGATAAGAGATTTGTGGGTAGTTAGACAAGAAAAAAGTGCGAGCTTGGACTACATGTCGCAAGATATTGAAATTTATGATATTGGTGTTGTCCCAGAATATGATTCCTTTGGTGGATTTAAACTTATTACTCGAGAGGGCGATACATACAAACCATATATACAGAACTTAGAACCCCTCAAACTGGAACTTGCTCATTTTCTAGAATGCGTCGAAAACAAGAAACAGCCTCTAACGGATGGAAAAGTAGGCTTACAAGTAATTAAGATCATTGAGGCGACATACAAGTCCATAAAAGAGAAAAAAACCGTCAACTTGAGGGAAGAATGTGGATCTTCTTAAAATTTATCCAAATGTTCAACTCGGAAAAGATGTAGTGATTGATGATTTTGTTATAATCGGTGCACCGCCACGTGGGAAAAAACCAGGCGAATTAGCAACTACGATTGGAGATAATTCACACATACGTTCACATTCAATTATTTATGCCGGCACAGAAATTGGAAATGGGCTAGAAACGGGACACGGAATAATGATAAGAGAGGGGAATAAAATAGGTGATGATTGCTCTATTGGAACGAATAGTGTTCTTGAGAATGACAATAATATTGGAAATAATGTGAGAATTCATTCTAATGTCTTCATCCCACAGTATACCGTAATAGAAAATAACGCTTGGATTGGACCTAATGTAGTGTTAACTAATGACCCCCATCCGCCCTGTGCAAAATGTATGAAGGGTCCAACCATCAAGAGATATGCCAGGATTGGTGCACATTCTACAATACTGCCAAAATTGACCATTGGAGAAAATTCATTGGTCGGCGCAGGATCATTGGTCACAAAAGATGTTCCTCCAAATTCAGTTGTTATGGGACATCCCGCAAAGTTCATAAAAAGGATAACTGAAATTGAATGCAAATCCGGTATTCAAGAGAAACCCTATCAGGAGATGTAATAATGATACCTTTCGGAAAGCCTATCGTGACTGAAAAGCAAAAAGAGGCTGTATTAAACGTATTATCGACCACCTCATTTATCTTAGGCGAGAATGTTCACAAATTCGAAGAGGAATTCGCAGCTTATTGTGGAGCAAAGTATGGGATTGGTGTAAGTTCAGGTACTGAAGCTTTATACTTAGCTCTATTAACTGCAGGAATCACTGCGGGTGATGAAGTTATAACCGTACCAAATACCTTTATTGCGACATCAAACTCAATTATACATGCTAATGCTACTCCTGTATTTGTGGAAATCGATCCTATTACATATACTATGGATGTAGATAAATTAAAAGAAAAAATCTCGAATAAAACACGCGCTATAATTCCCGTACATCTCTATGGACACCCAGCGGATATGGATCCGATCGTTGAGTTAGCCGCACAGTATGAGATTCCAGTAATTGAAGATGCGTGTCAGGCTCATGGTGGAAAATACAAAGGAACACCTACAGGCTCGATTGGTGATCTTGCATGTTTCAGTTTTTATCCTTCTAAAAATATGACAGTTTGTGGAGATGGTGGAATGATCGTGACAGACAACGAGGAATTTACTGAGAAAATCCGGATGTTACGAAGTCACGGTCAGAGGGTAAAAAATAGACATGATCTTATTGGATTTACCGCCCGGCTTAGCGAAATTTCAGCAGCAATTGGAAGAGAACAACTCAAGGAGTTAGATAACTGGAATAAGAAAAGAAGGGCGAATGCAGCTTTATACGATGAGCTCCTAGAAAAAAATATTATTAAACCAATCGAAAAGGAATGGGCATATCATGTATACCATTTGTATGTAGCTCAATGCGAAAAGCGAGATGAATTAGTAGACTTCTTGACCAAAAATGAAATTGGTGTAGGCATACATTATCCAATCCCGATTCATCTACAACCGGCATATATTGATCGATTCGATTTTAGTTCAGGAATGTATCCTATAAGCGAAAAAATTGCTAATAAGATAATATCGCTCCCAGTTCATCCTGCACTCAATGAAGAAGATGTACAGTTTGTTGCAGAGAAAATCAGAGAATTTTATCGCTAATACCCAGTACTAGCATGAATGATACCAATGAGAACAATTGCAATAATTCCTGCAAAGGATGAAGAAAAAAAAATTGGTATCGTAGTTAATGGCATTCTAAAATACGCAGAAGAACTTGTAGACGAAGTAATAGTAATAGATGATGGTAGTAGCGATGAGACAGCGATTGTAGCTGAAAAAAGTGGTGCAACCGTCATATCTCATCCTAAAAATAAGGGGGTGGGAGCTGCTATTAGAACAGGCATCGACTACGCCATACAAAATAACTTTGGCATTTGTGTTGTAATGGGCGGAGACGCACAGGACGATCCACGCGAAATGAATCGTGTGATTTCGCCTATAGTCAATGAGGCATATGATTTTGTACAAGGATCTAGGTTTTATGGGGCAGTAATAAATTTTCCCATTTTCCGGAAAATTACTACATATTTATTCAGTCTTTTTTTTAAGATAGTTGCAGGAGCTAAAATAACAGATGCTTCTAATGGATACAGAGCATTCCGTACTAAAATAGTAAAAGATCAAAGAATCAATCTTCATCAAGACTGGTTGGATAGATATGAACTAGAACCTTATTTACTTCTGCAGACTATCAAAAAGGGCTATAAAATCACAGAAGTCCCAGTTACCAAGATGTATTTTAAGGAATTAGGCTACTCCAAAATGAAACCTATCTTAAGTTGGTGGCATATTTTAAGGCCGCTCATTAAGGAAATTTTTCATAGAATTTCTATCTAGATTTTTCTATAAAGCACATCTGTCGCAAGTGGACTTTGGTCATTTTTACAGATCCTATCAGATATCAAACATAGTCATAAAATAAAATTTCTTGATTCCTTCTTTTTCTCATTTATGGGATTTCTCTTTCTTCACAAAATGATACAGCTGTAATATGAATTCCTTATCGTTCAAAATTGAAATCCTATTTTCGTATAGATTTTTGTTGAAATGGATTAAGGCAATCGCGACCATATAAAGAACAACATAGGTTATCGACATGGAAAAAAATATAGTAGCTGTCACTTCTAACCTTTTTGATAAGAAAGCCAACCCGTAGATAATGATCGTTAGATAAGTGGTTATATGATATGCAATAATCCAGAAAGCAAAATAGGTGAACTTTTTAAAACAATTCATGAAAATTAATACAAATGGGAATGCATATACGACGTATTGATATCCCGCCATCTTGAAAGTCAACAAAAAAATTAAACTAACAATTGAAAATCTTTTTATTAAAGCCCTATCCGTACTGAGCGGGTTCTCTTTTTTTATTTCGTAAAAATAATCTGCTAGAACATAGATGAATATACTCCCTACCTGAATCCAAACTGAAATGACAGATACTAACTCATTTCCTCTAGATATCAAGAAGATCCAATACCAAATCGAGTATGGTACAGATATTCTAGTTGCTTGAAAGAAAATCCCGGAAAGAATTTTCGTCCCAAAGATTAAATAAAATGGAATGTGAATTAACACTGTTAAGGCAAGTATGCTCCCCACATATATTACCGTTTTTTTGAAACCATCTCGTTCGAAATAATACCATATCAACGGAATTGTGAATAATATTGGATAGAATTTCGTCAAAATGGCTATGGTGATCGATATCCAAGCATACCAAGGCCTATTTTCAACGGCGAAATATAAAGTGGAAACAATAAAGGCCATAGGAAGCAATTCCCATCGACTTATAGTTATCCACCAAACTACAGGTAATAGAATGAAAATAAACATTATATTTGAAGCATAGATCCTTTCAAAATAACGTGAAACCAGTCGCATTGTCAAAATAACAGTAATAATTTCAAATAACACGTTAAGCAGTCCCATATATATCACATGATAATGAAATGGAAGTAAAAAAGGTATACGTGACGCCATTAGAGATCTAGTGGTAACTGCCGCTTGTCCTACCCCAATTAGATATGCTACTCCTAAAACAGGAAATTCAAACAGATATTGGAACCGTTCTATTTTAGATGATCTCATTAAAATTATCTTATAATCAAGCCATTCAGCAAGCCATGTAAACATGTACCATTTGCTTTCCGCTATTGAAAACGTTGAAAACACAATAACAAAATACACGAAATTCACGAAAATTATGAAGAATATCATATAGAGTTCATTTTTTCTCATAAACCCCGCCTTTCATAAGGGCTCTAAATTCTCTTAAAATATCATGTTCACGCTTTTTAGCATTGTTTGAAGACTGTATTTAACTTATAAGGGAATTTATTCTCAAGGTTAATCAATTGATCTATATTAATGCTTCTTAGGAGAAACAGAGATCATAAAGATTGTTGTAGTTATTAACAAAAAATAAAACAGAATTCTTTTGATGAGGGCGTCAATGGTTTTTACGAGTAAAGTAGATTAAAATCAATTCGTTACTAGTCTATATGGAGATTCTAAACACGCTTTCAATAGCCATCTCATTTACTTGACGTATCCTCAATTTCATAAACTAATGAAATTTTATATTTTCGTCCAGACAAAAAGCAATTAAATTCTTCGACACCTAAGAGATCTTCAATGAAATTTAACGAATTTATTACCAACAAATTAAAATATTGATGTTGTATTTGCTACCTTCGAAGATTTACGAGTCTATTATTAAAAATTAAGAATCTCGGGCACTCATTCTAAGAATATATGGCGATGTTAGATGCAAAAATACAATAAATATACATCCTTCATATTGCTCATACTGATAGTAGCATTAGGGTTTCTCTTACGGGTTTATAATGTAGGGTATCCATTAATGAAAGTAGGTGATGAGGTAGAGCATGCTATAGTTGCTAATAATGCTATGAAACATTTTAGTAGATTGACTTTGTTCGATGACCCCTATTTAGCACCAGTTAAAAACGGTGGTTGGAGAGATTGGCCTAAAGCTCATGTTTGGCTCAATAAGCCGCCATTTAGTTTTTGGTTGATAGCACTATTCATGTTTATTTTTGGTCCAAATGAGTTTGGATACAGAATTACAGCTGTTCTATTAGGTACTTGTTCCCTTTTTATCACCTTCTTGATTTCTAGAAGATTATTCGGGGAAAGAACAGGATATTTGGCTGCATTTATTCAAGCAATTTGTCCCATAACCGTATTATTTGATCGCGGTACCTGGATACCAGGTGGAATTTTTGCTATCTTTAGTTTTTGGCTTGAACTTACTGTATTATGTATTATTATTAGTTATCAAGAGAGGAAGAATATTTTCTATATATTTGCGGGACTTTTTAGCGGAATTAGTTATTTATCGTTGTCATTTGTTGGTTTTATACCCATCCTCGCGTTAGTCATAAGTTTATTCTACAAAAAGTTAAAAAATAAGGTGGGAAGAGAATCATATACACTTTTACTGTATGTCATAATAGTCTCTTCTCTGATAATAATTCCGTGGGAGATAAATTCATTTCTTCAATATGGGCGGGTGTACCCAACAGAGTTGTTCACGCACTTAACTGTAAGTTTAGCGCCATCAGGACCTTGGTATTATCATTTGGAGATATTAAACGAAAATTTGTTAGGGCCTTTATTCATCTTGTTTATCTTAGGATTCATTACTCATTTTAAACGAATTAAACACTCATTTTCAATGTCAGATCTATATTTGTTGTCTTTAATTCTCCCAAGCATTATTATTTTTTCTCTCGCTAAATCAAAATTTCCCCATTTTCTTTTTCCGATCTATCCATATTTCTACATAATAATCTCTAACTTTTTAAGCGATCAAACTGATCTTATAAGGCAAAAGGGGTTTTCATTGTTCCATCTCTTTTTAGTAGCATTTACCTTTATTTGGGTGATTAATGAGATTCAAGAGCGCTTTTTGATTTTCGAATACATAATGATTCCTTTTTCAGTTCTTCTGTTTTCATTTCTACTAATTGATTCTACAAAATATCCTTATATTATTAGGATAAAACAGGAAAAGACTTTTGTTATCAAACTTATACTGTTTTTTGTTTATTTAATCGGCGCATGTTTATTCGGACCATTTTGGATTTTTAGTAAAAATGTCTTAGGAAAACAGTATTTTTTAATAGTAAGTCGGCTCGTTGAATTCAATCAGGATTTTTCATTCTTTGGGAGCAGTTTCTTTATTTCAATAGCCGTTCTAATTCCATTTCTCTGTATTTTTTATAATAAGCAGATGAAAAAATCTCGCATATTTTTTCCGCGACTTAAAATAACTATTGTACTATTTATTTCACTATTATTTATCAGTGGCACACTCATTACATTACTTGGATGGACTACTCAAGGTTGGGCATGTTTGTTTAATCAACGCTTTCAATATCGTGAAGTGGGGTATTTTATAAGAGAAAACACAGATCCAAAGACTGTAATTTACGGATTAGATGAAATAGATAGTTATAAAATAATGTTTTATTCAGACAGAACTGCATTACCTGGATATCCTTCATTAGAGAGAATCAACGAATTAAAATTGAGAGGATATGACGTATTGATACTCTCAAACACGTCTCAAGTGCCCTACGAAGCAAATTTAATTTATGCTGAAGAACAAGGAATCTTTCTGTATGTTCTTTAAGGTTTAATGTTCAATAAGTATTAACACAAATTTTTAGTGCTTCAAAAATCTTATATTTTCGAAAAATGTTCCCTGATATCTGCATTTCTAGACCCGGTGTTATGTTTATGGAATTTTTGTATAATTGTGCGAAGTTGCCAAAAGATCACAAATCTTTGTCAATTATAAATTCAGCTGCTGAGCGATTATTTAAACGGCTTAAAAATCTTAGAGTTGAAGAACTAGATATCTCGGATTATAATAGAACATATCTAAAAAGTTATTTAGAGGACCTATATGGCACATTGCAAAAATATTCTTATATCTTAGCATTATCTTTAAGCACTTCTAATTTGTCTCTTAATAAACTTACCTTCATAGACTATGGCGGCGGAACAGGAATATTAAGTTTATTGGCTAAAGAATGTGATATTGGTACAGTGATCTATAACGATATTTATGATGTTTCATGCAAAGATGCGAAAACAATCGCCCAAATTATTGGAAATGAAATTGATTATTATATTCAAGGTGAAATTGACGATTTAATCAAATTTCTAAGGAAAAAATCAATGTCTTGTAATGCTATAGCATCATCTGATGTTATAGAACACATATACGATATAACCAAATTTTTCCAAAAAATGAAGTTTTTACCTGGAAAATCAATAACAGTGGTAATGAGTTCAGGCGCAAATATGTTAAATCCCATAATCAATAGATCAATAATGAAACAACAAAGGGAAATAGAATATACAGATAGAGTTAAAATAAAAGGGCATAAGAAAAGGGATTGCCTAAAGGCTTATTCAAAAGTTAGAAGAGAGATTATTTCTAATTTCGAAGGTTTAACCAACGAGGAAATTGCAAGGCTGACTAAAGCAACTAGGGGTATGATAAAAGAGGATATCGAAAAAACCATATCTGTATATCTTAAAACAAGTCGACTACCTAAAGAACCAATCCATCCTACAAATACATGCGACCCGTACACCGGAAATTGGGCAGAACATTTAATGGATCCGTTTAAATTAAAAGAAATTTTAGCAGAAGAAGGCTTTAAGGTAGAGGTCCTAAATGGGTATTATACCGAATCTAAAGACATCATAAGAAGAATAATTTACAGTCTTTTGAATCTCTCTATTACCAAATTAAAGAAGCAGGGCATTAGATTGTCTCCGTTTTATACGATTTATGGTGTTAAGAATTGATTGTAGCATCTAAGAAACCTTATTATAGTTTTGAGGATTGTTTATTCAAAAAATGCATAATTTAATTTACAGGGAAAATCACCAATCTTTCTGTATCTCCTACGACCTCTAGTTAATAATGCAAAACTTATATCTGCATCCAGCGCATATGAGGTAAAAAAGTGCTCAGTAAAGATAATAATTCAGCATTTACGAAATTTCTAATTCGATTAGGGCGTTTCACTCAAGAAACACTCAAAAAACATCTTAATTATTACACAATTTCTCTCATATTAGTAGTTTGTCTTTATAATATTCTTCTTTATAATCTTAAGATTCTAGAAATGAGTTGGGATGGCGCAGCTCATGCTAGCAATGGAATTATCCTGCATGATATGATTCGAGATGTCATCATAAGGGATCATAATTTTTCTCCTTTTGCTTTGTATGATTATATTCTTAAATTTAATTTAGAATGGTATGCCTCGCTTGGTGGATCGATTGCTCACTACGGGCTTTTTGTGCCATTCCTCTTCATGCTTTCTTATTTCATTTTAGGAATTTCCTATTCTTCTGCATATCTTGTTATTATTATCATGGGAAATATCTGTATCTTAACAACTTTCTTCTTAGGGGCAGAGTTATTCGATAGACGTATTGGTTTGCTTGCAGCGCTTTTTCTAGCATTTTCATCGGTGTTTTTCGCATTTTCAAAAACAGCACTCCTGGACATTCCTGCAACGACGATATTCACTCTTTCAATTTATTCACTAATTCTCACCAAGAAAAAGTTAAAGAAAAAACAAGATCCAAAAAAGCAATCATTTCTTACTGGTTTACTTGTAGGCCTAGCCTTTATGACGAAGCCTACAAGTATCCTTCTTCTTCTTGTAATAAGTTTAGCATTTATTCTAAACTATGCGCATATAATAAAGGATCGAGGACTTTTAGAATGTTGCCAAAAACTGATTAAGACCCTGAAAAGTAATTTATGGATTTTCTATGGCATAATCCCCGCTCTTCTCTTAATTAGCTTCCAAGCAGGCATCATTATATTTTCGGGTTCGATTAAGATTTGGTTAGCTTATGGAACAAATGAGCCCCAAACATTCCTAGTAACAGTTCAAGGATGGCTTTTCTATATTATAAGAATTGGACTTACAATTCCAGAATTGGGAGGAGTACTCATTGGCTTGTGTTATGCAATTTACAGAAGGACAAAGAAGGATAAGTTATTACTTTCATGGTATTTTGTCATATACATAATCTTCTCATTTATTCAAGATAGAGAAGCAAGATACTTTCTACTAGCATTTCCTGTCATTTTTCTACTATCTGCGCGTGCTCTGATTAAGATACATGATCGTGTAAAAAAATATCGTCCTAGTACTGTTAATGTAGGAACAATCGTTGTAATCGCAATAATATTCCTTGTTGGATTGGTAAATACACTGCAGCATCCTTATCCCTATTTTTATAATCCTCAGATGCCTACATCCGAGACTGTAATGGAAGACGCTGCCATATTTTTAGTAGAAAACAAAGCAAAAACTATGCAATTGACATTAAATCCAACTATATCACCATCGGCGATGACTTTCTATATACTTAAACATGATCGAGAACATGAAACGAGATATTTTGACGTATTATGGACAACAAGAGGAGAACTGACTGTTGATGAATTCAGAGACTTTATTAAACAACTTAACATTTCACATTTACTTATTTCAGATCCAGGAAATATCCCAATGTATGAAAACTTAGATAAATATGTTAATTATATCTTAGAAAATCCTAAAGAATTTAGCCTAGTTAGAATCTTTCAAGGAGAATACAGCATTTACATTTATAATGTGCAATAACCAATTTGATCTAAAAGCTATAACGATTGCGCAACTTCAATCGATCAACTTTAGTTTTTTAGCCAAATTATTCATAGAAACATATTCAACATTATAGTTATTTTCTAACAAATTACAAATATTTAAGAGACTCTTATAATTTTCCTCAGAACATCTAATCTTTTTAGTATCATGTTCTACAAATTCCCATGAATGTGCAAAAAAAACTAAATGTGGTTTAAATCCAAATGAAATTTGATAAGATGTTACAATTTCTACGAAATCTAAGAACTCATTTTTGCTCATTGACAGAACACTTGGGAAAGTCAACCGATCATAATAGACAAGTGGAATTATATGATACTTTAATTGGAATTTAGGTATGGGGTTAGCAGTATGAGGAATCATTAATAAACTATCATAAAACTTGGGTAGAGGTTTAACTCCTAAATAAGATGGAAGAGAAGAGTCTATCTTAAAGCCATAGTTCTTTATTAAAGACAAGGTTTTCTTATTAATTATCAAATTAGGTGCCCTAAACGAAGTGGGTCGCTCTAAATCATTTTCTTCAAAAATATCTAAAGAGATTGTAATTAGTTTTCTCTTTTGTTTTAAATTCAGAGATTTTTTTCTATCCCACCACTGTTCATATCCCCAAAGTTCGTGAGCATATCCATGCAAGCCTAATTCATGTGTTTTTTGAAGATTTTTAAATTGAGTTGAAAAATCTTTTATGAGATTTGCTTGAATAAACAAAGTCGCCTCAATATTTTTTGATTTAAGTAATTTGTTCATCCTACGCAGAAAATTGCCGATTGGTTCAATCTTATTATGGTTTATTGGATCCTTTTCTATATCGAAAGTTAATGAAACTGCTAATTCTTTTACTTTATGTCTTTTAGTTCTTCTACTTGTTAGAATCTTTTTCAATAAATTGTAGTGTAAATAAATGGGAAGTCTACTATCAGATAATAAACTTCTTAGATTTTCCATTTAATTAAACACCCGATTTTAAGATTTTACGTCTAAAAAACTGCATCTTACGTTAAAACTTTTTTCTTCATCAAAATATCCCGAAGTCATTCAAGGAACTAAAGATAACCTATTGAACATAGTACCTTTTTAAAAATTCGAAAATAGGCGAAATTAGTTGAAATATGACCGGGATTTTGGCAGAGTACATAATGAACAAAAGAGCAACAGAATAATTCACAACTATCATTAAAATAAAAAAGATTTTCGGAAGTTTTGGAGAGATCTCATTTAACTTATGTGCCTTCAGTTCTCCATAACCTAATATAACAGCGGGAAAAAGGCAAGGTAACCATAATCTATCCCAAAAAGGTCCTGGGGCGATTATCCTAGCAATAATAAAAAGGAATAGCCAAATTAAAAATACCCAATATTTTTGATTCCTAAAAACCTTGTAATTGGAGAATACTAGAATCGGGAGGAAATGAAAACAAACAATAATTGAGAAAATAAACATGAAAGGAGTATGAGCAGAACTGTAAACAGTTTTTAAAACACCTAATCTTCTGTTAATTATAATTGGTAAAAGATCAAGACTCAAAATAAAAACAAGCCAAATGATAAGCGGGATTAGAATAGTAAACGCGATAATTTTACCTATGGTCTTCGTATTTACTGTAATTTTCCTTTTAAAAAGACTTAATAAGTAGAAAATCATTGGAACTAGAAGTAATGGAAAAAGAGAGTCTTTAGTAAAGAGTGAAAGGGTTAATATTATTGAGAGTACAATATATTCCCGGAAATGCCCTGTTCTAAGGCATTTATACGTGAAAAAGAGAGATAACACTGCGAAAAGAGTTGCTAGTGAATCGTTCATTGGACGTGCTATGTTTGAAATTACAGTGTAACTCGAAATATAGACGATGAGAATTTTATTTACTTCATCCTCAAGTCCGATATAAATTGCAAATTCTCTTAAACAAAATAAAGTAAGTATTACCGAAAAGATTGATACCAAGATGCAGGAAAGTTTGGCGTCACCAATAACAAAGAGAAGCAATGCTGAGATGAATGCAAAAAACGGTAAATGTGGCTGCCAACTTAATTCATATATGAAAGGGGCTAAATCGTAATCCCAATCTAGCATTTTGTTTCTAATATTAATTGCATAAATATACCATAAATCCCATGGATCCGTTAATGGATCCTGAATAATAAATAACCATAGAGACAGAAAGATTGAGATGCAGGTCATTACAAGGAGATGCAGAGTCAAGGAAGAATATGCATCCGACAATTTCATTTTTAAAGTTTGAAACATAAACTCCCTCAAATTTCAAATAATTTAAATTCTTTTGGTATAGATATCAGTTATTTCACTTTTGGATGTGGGATTTTTATGCATTTAAATAACACGGATCCTCCAAATAACTTAAAGAAGTCATTTTGACCAAATATATGTTCAATGAACGTATCAATCTTTATTAGTCGTTTAGTAAATTGTTCACTGCACCAATAAAAACTTCCAAGACCAGGTAAGTAGAGTGTTGGGAGGAACGGGCAAAATATTGACCCTAAAAACCTAGTAGAATGAGTTTTGTCAATTCTAAATCCAGAATCAGTTATCCACTGTTTTATTTTACTTGTCAAATAGTTTTTATGAAAAGGGACTACTTTGAAAATTACTGTTAGGAAATGTTCGAGATAGTTTTGGAGATGGAAACCCCCAGGAACATCAAATACGACAATACCACGATCTTTCACAATTCGGTAAGTTTCTTGTATAGCAGACAAAGGATTTGGAAGATATTGAAGCACAGCAGTACATGTTACTCTATCAAAACTATTGTCGGCAAAAGGAAGTTTCATTGCATCTCCCAAAACTAGAGAAAAATCCTTACCCTTTTTCACCGTACTTACCATTTGATCTTTGATTATGTCAATTCCAACTATTTCTATTTTGGGATAATTCAGTTTAATTTTATTAATTAAAAAGGCGTTTCCACAACCAACATCTAAAACTGATTCAGAACTTTGAAGTTCAAGAAGTTTGATTGTTAAATCTTTAGTTTTATGATAAAAATATTCCCTTATTGGGTTTTTTCTATATGTTTCAAGTTTTTTAGAGGGCTTTTGATATTGGTTTTTTAATTTGTCGATCATTATTTATGCCTTCATCTTAATATCTAAGAGGAAAATTACATGGAACTGAGAACTGAGTTAGAATGGTCCATTTTTAGGTGGGAAGAGGTCTATCGCAAGCTGTTTTATAAACTGATTCATAATTTGCTGTTATTGTGTCCCATTGGTATTTCTTAGATTCTGTAATCGCATTCATGCCGATTTTTTCTCGCAGTTCTTCATTTTCCATAAGATATCTTATAGAGTCTACAATTGCGCTGATAGACTTTGGTTTTATCAAAACTCCAGTATTCCCATTTTGTAATAGTTCTGAAAACCCTAGGCTTCTTGTTGCAATAATTGGGCATCCACATGACATAGCTTCAAGGCCTACCAACGGTAAACCTTCAAAACGAGAAGGAAATATGCAGATTGTTGCTTCGTTATATAATTTTGGCACATCCTCATCTGGAACAAATCCTAGAAATCTAGTATTTGGAAGATTTATTCTATTTGATAATTTTCCTCTTCCTGCAAAATAAAAATTATATTCTGGCAAGGTTTTTGCTGCTTCAAGCAGCTCTAATATTCCTTTTCTTTCTATAAACTGTCCTACATAGAGAATCATATTCTTCTTTCTTTCCATGTGTAATGGTTTGAATCGTTTATCTATCCCGTTTGGTATGTAAAGACTTTTTATTCCGTATTTCTCTTTGACATAATCCACCATCCATTTCGAAACGCAAGTAATCACGTCTGCTGATTTTAGAACGGGTTCTGCAACTAATTTTGACTTAAATTTCTTAGGATATATACCATCTCCATGACAAGTTATTATTAGTTTATCATGTTTGATTAGCTTTGGTATTACCTTCCCCCAAAGCCCTACCATGTGGCAATGCATTACATCAAAGCGTATACCTCTTAAAGACTTACTCATAGCAAATTTGCCTAATCTAGTATAAAATAGTGGAAAAGGTATTTTGTGAATGAAAACTCCGTGCTTTTTTTCAATCCCCCTTTTTCCTGCTGCCAGAACGTGTACTTCATGGCGCATGGCGAGTCTTATTGCAGTTTCCCAAGCGACTCTTTCAGCACCACCTGGAAATGGTGGTAAGAAGATGCTACTTAACAGAATTTTCATTGTTTACATCCTGAAGAAATGATAGGAAATTAGATTTTAAAACTACACATTAAATAGAAGTTGAATCCTAAAGCGCTTCTCGTCAGCTTTTTGTGTTCCTAACATAAAAATACTTACCAATCTTCTAAACTAAAACTTTTTCATGTTAAGTACAATGTCAAATTAAAAAATCCTTTAATTCTTTTGGAAAACGCCCGCGCGTAGAATATATAAAAGGAATCATAGAAGAAGAAATGATTATCAGAGTATCATTCCGAAATAACTTTACAATGAAAGTGGATGTCTGAAGACTGTGAAAAAAAGCACATCTGAACTGTGGGATAAATTTTGGACAGACACTCCTACAACAAAAGAAGATATTTTCACTCTGATGAAAGAAGAAAGTGGTATTAGATGGCAAAGAATCGAAAAAATTGTATTACAGGAATTTGGAGATTTTAAGGATTTAAAAGTCATAGAACTTGGCGCTGGTACTGGAACAAATGCTGCTTTAATGGCAAAAAAGGGAGCAAAAATTACACTGCTTGATTATTCAGCAAGCGCTCTTGAAAGAGCAAGAGAATTGTTTGAAAGAAATGGGTTATCTGCTGAATTTATTAAACAAGATGCACTATCTCTACCAACAAACTTGCCTAATAAATTTGACATTTGTATGTCCTTTGGTCTTGTCGAACATTTCTGGGGCGTTAAAAGAACCAAGATAATCAAAGTCCATTTTGATATCTTGAGAAAAGGTGGAATAGTTTTCATTTCAGTTCCTAATAAATTCAATCTGCCTTATAGGATATTCAAGTTTATTGCTGAACATACTAGTAAGTGGCAGGTCGGTGAAGAATATCCTTTTACAAGAAGAGAACTTAGAAATATTTGCAAGCAAATTGGAATTACAGAGTGCTCGTTTTTCGGAGATTCTTTTTTTTCTTCTTTTGATTTCATTAATCCCTTCAAACTTATTAGAAAGGCGTACGGAACTAATAATCTAAAAACTCACATAAAAGGCGAAAAAGGGACATTTTTAGATAGTTATTTAAGCTACGCTTTGATACTTTATGGGAAGAAATGATGGGGAAGCTTCTTATGGTAAAAGCTTGTAGATTAGGCTCTTTAGGTGACTGTGAAAAATCATCCTGATAAATTGGATCTCTTATTTTTTTCTAGGACTTATCCTTTGGATTGCTATTTTCAACATTTCCTTGTCCTGAATACATATTTTCAACATCATATCGTAAAATAGCATTTGCTTGCGCCATTTCAACCACCTTTTTCTTTAAGTCCTTAAGAGCACTATATATTATAAATAGGAGAAAATATGACACGATGGTACTTAATATTAAAGTTGCGAAAATGCTTGTTTGTAATGTTAGTGCGGGTAGTACTAAATTGGCTGCTCCAGGGTAAATAAATGTTATTGCAGCAGTGATCCAGATGCCGATCCAAAGAAGAAAATCCCAGAGATTATAACGCTTTTTCTTATAAAAAATATATGTCTGAACGAGGGCTATTGCTACTAAAATGATTCCAAGTATTTGAATTCCTTTTAACTGCATGAATATACAACACTTTATTTTGAATCATAAATATTTAGTTCTGTTCAGCTTTATTTGGAATGATGTAATAGTGAGGTTCCGCCCAATTCTATTCAACGCCATTATATCTGTAAATAAAAGCATGTAAGAAGTTTTTCTCTAACATGTAATTTTCTTGAAGATAATTTATGATTTTTAGCAAATCTGTATACGATGTATAACGTTGTTGTAAAGTCTCAAGAGTATTTGCAAAAACCGCGTAGTTCACTTTGCTACTTTCTAACGTCTCAAATACTTCCTGTAAAATGATTGCACTGTTAGGTGCATCTAAATAATAGATATCTTTGATAAAGATGTACTTGCATAGAATTTCTCTATTAGCTTGAAAAACAAATCTTGGGTGAAACGAAAAAATTTTTTCATCTGGTGATGTTCGCTCTTCTAAATAAAGACCAACCTTTTTATCTTCACTAAGAGACCCTACAGGATTATACAAAAGTCTACCTTCATATGAATAAAAAATGAATGGAAAAGAATGTACATAAGGGACTGAAACAATACCTATTATTAAAGCCATCGATATAGTCTTCTCATGAGAAAAATCTTTCATTTGCAGCTGCTGAGCAAAGAAAAGTAATTTCGAAAAAAACACAGCCGATATAATACTTAAAGAGGGAATGACCTGAAGGAAATAATGATCTAAAAAGCTTGGTAAAGAAACAAGTATTGCGAAAGGAATCAAAAAGCAAGAAAGTGCAATTAGATCCGATTGACTCCTTCTTTTAAGAGTTAAGAGTGTGCCACTCAACCCTAGAGTCCAAATAAGCAAATTATAATTCAATACCACATAAAATATTTTAAGTCTAGCCGATATGAGAGCTTTATATACCGTTATTTGAATAAAACACCACTGAATAAAGTCACCAAACGCGTTATGTAGCAATAAATAGGTCAATCCTGGAAGTAATGCTATAATTACCCCCAATAGAGAAATAAAGATCTGTTTGGTGAGAATTCCTTTTTTATTACTCACTCCTTTTTCAAAAATATCTATGAAAATACATACTATGATAACAAAAAATGTTACTATTCCTGGTTGCTTCATAAAGAACGAAACTCCAGAAAAAAATCCCGAAAGAAATAGATATGAACTATTTTCTTTTTTGCGATACAGAAGATACATAAAAATTGCAAAAGTTGCAAAAAAGGTCATATAGGGCTCCGTCATAACATATCTACACCAAACAATACTTAGTGGGTCCAAGACATATATTCCTGCAGCGATTAGCCCTACTTTTCCATCGTATAATTCTTTACCAATAAGATAGATGAAAGCAAGAGTTGAGGTGCTCAAAAATGCAGTCAGCAATCTCGGATAAATTATAGACTTCCCAAATAGAAAAAACATTAGTGCTATGCTAAAATAGAAGTAGGGCATTTTACTATCTACCATGTCTTTATAGATGATTTTTCCCCTCAAAATATCAGAGGCGATGTATGCAAAAACCGATTCTTCATCAATAAAAAGTCCAAAGGAATTGATACGCCATAGTCGAAATGATAACCCAACGACAAATAGTACTGACAAAGTAACTATTTGCATTCCAGAAATCTTTTTGAGTTTTAAATAAACGTTTTCAACGGTTTTGATTAATTCGTTCATGTTCTCTACTTCGTCAAGACTTTTTTATTATCTTGTGATTTATTTTGCTATTCTAATAAAGGATAGGGGATTGAAAGGGTCGCTAAAGAGTTTCAAATAGGGGAGGAGATCTAAAGACATACTAAAAAATCATAAGACAATCCTAGAATATATCAATTATATAAATTACCTAAACTTCTCTGTAAATCATAAAGTTTTTAGTTCACTTCTTTCATGGATCAAAAACGAATTTAACGAATTATAAACAAAAGAATGAGGAAAAAATGAAGAAAGAAACTAAACATAAGGTTTTTGCAATAATTCCCGCATATGAAGAAGTTAATTCAGTTGGTAGAGTTGTATCAGAAGTCCTTCCCTTCGTTGATAAGGCGCTTCTAATAGATGATGGGAGTAGTGATGGGACAAAAAAAGAGGCCAAAAAAGCAGGAGCGTTTGTTGTTCAACTTCCTTTGAATCTTGGTCAAGGAATGGCCCTGAGAACAGGTTTCACTATCGCAAAAAGAGAAAACGCAGATATCATCGTTACTTTGGATGCTGATGGACAACATGATCCAAAGGAAATTCCAAATTTAATAAAGTTCATAAAAAATGGAAAAGCTGATATCGTAGTTGGATCAAGGTTTCAAGGCGAACATAACTCCACTCTTGTAAGATATTTGGGAATTCAATTTTTTTCTTGGCTTGTCCGAAATTTGGTAGGTTTACAAATTAGTGACCTTACTTGTGGATTTCGCGCATTGCGAAGAGAGGTCTTGGAAAAACTCAAACTAGAACAAGATCAATATTCAGCTCCAGAACTACTAATAAAGGGAGCGTTGGCGGGTTTTAAGATTCTTGAAGTTCCTGTAAATATTACACCAAGAGCTTTTGGCAAACCAAAGAAAAAAATGTCCACATATTGGTACGGATTGCTAAAATCGATTTTTTCCTCAATATCTGAGAAATAAAGCCAAAAATGTGTTATCTCCTATATGAGGAGATTGCTTGACGGTAGATTTTTAGGGTTTCATTTCCTGCATATTTCCACGAAAATTTGTCTTTTACATATTCATAAGCGTTTTTGCCAATCTCTTCTCGATTTTGTTCATTTCTTAGTAAGGAAATTACGGCTTCTGTAATTTGGTGAACATTGCCTTCCTCAACGAGGACCCCGGTTTTCCCATCGATAATCAATTCTGTAACACCTCTAATCTTAGTAGCGATTACAGGTTTTCCACATGCCATTGTTTCTAAAAGAACTCTTGGGCTACCTTCTGCACCAAGAGAGGGGAAAATCATAATGTCTGAAGCAGATATTAACTTAGGGATCTTAGAATACTGGATCATCCCTATGAAAGCAATATTTTTGATGCTTAACTTTTTTGCAATGTTTTCTAACTTTTCTCTTTGAGGCCCTTCTCCAACAATAAGATAAATACAGTTATTCACAAATGAGTTTATATTTGGAATTGCCTTTATAAGTACATCAATTCCTTTTTGAGGAACTAATCGCCCGATAAAGGATATTAAATACTTTCCATCTGAAGGCAAGTATTTTTCTCTAGTATTTTTTGAATCAACATGGGGATTAAAGATATCGAAATCTATAGCATTTGGTATATGAACTATAGATGTTTTGATGCCATATCTGCGTACAAGTTCAATGAATTTAGGGCTTACTGAAATAAGACAAGAATAGGGAAGTTTATATGCAATTAATTCAATGATTTCAAATAGCTTTGCTTTCAAATAGTTGTTTAGTATTTTTTGCCACCTATTTAGGAAGTATGAAAAATTTGAGGTTATCAACGGTCTTTTTAAACACGTTCCTATTAAAAAAAGAAGCGTACTAAGCAAGGGTGTAGAAGTATGAATCAAGTCGATTTTATATTTACGAACAATGAAAATTGTTTTCTTTGATAATTTAAAAATGAAAAAAATGCGTTTTAATAGATTGACAAAATAAAACTTCTCATCAGGAATATAATTCGTTGGTAATCTAAGCAAAAATTTGAATGGGTGAGGAATCTCTTTTGGCAGAGAAGGGGACTCACCAGTCAACACAAATACTTCAAGGCCCGCTTTAGCCATAAAGGATGCGATTCCATGATGATCAATTTCTCCACCGCCTCCCTGAGGAAACCATCGTTCAGTAACAAAGAGAACTCTTACCATTTTGACCCAAAGCTCATTCTGGTTGTCTTGTTTGAATTACCTTAGAAATCTTGTTTTTAATATATGATCTCTATTTCATTAGTTTATGAAAAATATCTGCAAATTGACGTCCAATTACATTCCAATTGAATCGCGTATTTATCGATTTTTGAGCCATTTCACCAAATTTAGTTCTTAGCTGATCGTTATCTAGGAATTGCGTTACATAGGTATACAGTGACTCTCTGTCATATTTATCAATAAGAATCCCTGTCTTCTGATTTATGATTATTTCATGAATGCCTCCTATTTTATTTGCAATAATAGGCTTCCCACTAGCAGATGCTTCCAACAGAACGGTTGGTAAAGCATCTTGAAAAGAAAGATATAACATTATATCTGCCGCTGCATAAATACGCTCGATATCACTCACAAAGCCCGTAATAATAGTCTGTGAACTAATTTTATGCTTCGCAATATGACCTTTTACCCAATTAAGGAAAAGTCCATCGCCAACTATCAGAAATCTAACATCTGGATTTTCATTCAAAATTCTCTTAATTGCCGGCAAGAAATATATTAACCCCTCAACCTTTTCAGGAAAATTGAAGTTTGAAACACAAACGAGGAGTTTTTTATCAGTAATACCATATTTCTTTCTATAAATCTCTCCATTCTCTTTTATATTAAATCTGTCCGCATCTACACCATTGTAAATGGTAAAAAGTTTTTCAGGCTGTAAATGATGTTTAATACCTATATCTCTAAGATAGTCACAAACTGGAAACACTGCGTTTGCATATTTTAAACAAAGATTTCCTAGAACATTTCTTGCCATGTTTTTTACCAAAGAAACGGAGTTTTCGTGATAAATACGTTGGTGATGCAATTCTTTCCAAAAATCTCCTCTAAGCCGTACAAAAAGTGGATATGCTTTAAATAGTTTCAATATAAGAGAAAACGATCCTATTAATGGGATTGTATCAATCATAATGAAATCAGGTGAATCTCTGCTAATATGTCGATACATTTCCACAAATCTGTATTTTTTAGGAGAGAAAAAAGATTTCAGATCCACTATCTTACAAATTATTCCTTTCTTCTTTAAAGACGATTTAAATTCTTTTCTTGCTCTTAAACTTGCGAATTCGCCTCTTTTTAATCTGTCCGAGAAAAATAATAATTTCATGATTTCCTCACAACTTTTTGATAGGTTTACTTAGAAGATATTCATAGGCCTCCTCGTATTTTGGGACAGTTTTCTCCCATGTAAAATGTTTCTTGATTTTTTCTCTTCCATTTTGTCCCATCTGAACTCTTTTCTTAGGCGAATGTATCAAGTCTAATATTCTTTCTGCAAGTTCTTTCGATGATCTAGGCATAACTAAATAACCATTTTTTCCATCCTCGACTAATTCAGTATTACCACCAACAGGTGTTGTAATAACAGGTTTCCCACAAGCCATTGCCTCCAAAATAGTATTAGACAATCCTTCTGTAAGGGTGGGGAGGACAAAAATATCCAAAGCAGAGTAAACGTTAGGCAGTTCTTCTTTTGGAATAAACCCTGTAAATATAATGTCAAAGTTTTTGTTTTTCCTTGCTAGGAGTTCCAATTCTTTCCTTTGGGGTCCATCCCCTACAATCAATACCTTAACATGATCCATTTTTTTATTTATTAATCTCAAAGCCTCAAGTAAGTATTTTACACCTTTAAGGGGAACAAGTCGTCCTACAAATCCAATTACCTCATCATCTTCATTGATTCCAAATCGTGTTCTAATCTTAGATCCTTCCTTATTTGGAGCATATATGACTGGGTCAATACTATTTGGAATAACTCTGATTTTGGATGGTGATGCACCAAGCCATAAAGCACGCGTCACTAATCTTTTTGCAAGTGGTACTATTAATGATGCTTGCTTAACGACAAACCTACTGATTGTAGATTCATATATCTTAAAAACAATGTCCACAAGCTTTCGATCAAATGTCTGTGTCATGCCTAATACTGAAAGGAGGTATGGAAACTCCTTTATCTTTGAAACAATGGCAGCAGAGAGACTACTTAAATAATGAATTGAATGAACATGAAGTATTTCAATATTAAATTGTTTAATGTATCTAGAGATTTCAGATACCATAAATGTTGCGGCATAGGGTAGATTGGGCATATAAATTAAGGGGGTTTTTCTAAAAACCTTTACACCATCAAATTCTTCATAGGCCTCTGTATTCCTCACCTTAGAGCAGATGACATACACATTGTGATCGCGTTTGGCAAGTTCGAGAGATAGCCTCATACCGAAATAATTACCGCCTGGAGGTTCATAGAAGTGAGGGGTGACCATAAGGATGTTCATTATACTTTTTTCCCTCAATAGAATGTTAAACCTGTATTTCATAAATATCGGATCTAACATAAGTTCTTAACTAGATCGCGGTATATTTTACGTAATTTTGATTTCCAAATAAAAATTGTCCCATGTAATGATTCGATGATTCTTATGGTAATAGAAAACCTTCAAGATTTTCTTACAACTGTCATAAGTGCTCATATCATTTACAGATATCGATTTATCGAACTATTCGCACTTGTTGTTCTATTAATCATATTTGCTCTGAGATCTGGGTCTTTTTCTGGTTTTTCTAAATCTATTTCTTTATCAAATGTAGAGAACAAAAGAAAACTTCTTGTAGTGATCATAAGTTTGATTGCACCCATATCAATAATTTATATTCTTATGAGAACTTTCCAGTCTTCTCCGTTTTTATCGATGGTTGTACTTTCTCTTGGCGTGCCCTTTATCACGGTCTTTGGAATTAAAGGTATGTCAGAATTAATTGAAAAAGATACTCAAACAACTGCTCTATTTCATAGACGAATAGAGAAAAAACAACTATTTCTCATGCTATTGTGGATAATCTTATTGAGTTTCCTGATTAGATTTTATTTTACATACATTCGATATTATCCACGAACGGGAAGTTGGGATACTCCGCGATATTTCAGAAGAATGATACTCTCTTCGAGTGCCTGGGAACAAAACTTACCTAGAAATCCCTTCTACATTCTTTACATTTTCCTTGTGTCAAATGGGCTGGATTTAATAATAATGCCTCGTTTAGTGATCCCATTAATTTATTCACTTTCGATCATTCCTTTCTACCTCTTGACAACTGAGATAACTAATAATGAAAAAACAGGCATTTTAAGTTCATTTCTTTTTGCTATGTGTGCAGAATCAATTAGACTTATTGGCGATCTATATCGAAATGTTTTTGGCATATATTTCTTAATCTGGAGTCTCTTTTTTACAATTAAATGCATCAATTCCCGCAGAAAATTCCTATTCGGATTTCTTGCATTTTTTTACCTTGCGTTAACATCCTTAACACATGAAGTATGCTTTTTAGTGTATTTCATTGTAATGATAACGTATTCTCTCGCTGCCCTTGTTGTGCAACATAAGAAAAACATTGGATTCCAATGGCTTATTTCTATGATCCCGTTTATTGTAGCAGCCATCATTTACTCAATTTATTTTCCTGGATTCTTAATTTCTATAACTAAGCCTATTGAACCAATACCTGCAGTCATACCACTAGCACGACTGGGAAATAACTGGTTTTTTTCAGTAGCCACAGATGCCTTAGCTCTCATTGGCGTCTATTTTTCTATAAAGAAAAGAGATTTACAATATGTTTTTGGCACATCCTTTTTGATATCCATCTATGCAATTTGGTTGCTGTCAGGACCAGTTTTTGGCTTCTGGTATTTTCTTGTCCGTATCCCTGAAAGATTTTATTTATTTGCCTTTATTCCAGCATCATTTTTAGGAGGATTAGCTTTAACACATATCTTATTTACTAAGAAATTTAGAAAACATTGGAAATCCAGTCTCATTGTATTAAGTATGTGCTTATCAATGAGTGGTTATGATATCGTCTCAGTCGTCTACTTTGACTATTTTTATCCCCCTTTAATAACAGCACGTGAGTTTAAGGCAGCATACTGGTTGGAAGATAATGCTGAACCTCAAGTAGCTGTACTCGCAAATCAAGAGATGGGGGCAAATTTCTTTTGGCTTTCATATTATTTATTAGATTCAAGAACAGTCTATCAGATGAGACCATACCGCAAATTTGAGTACTATGATTCTATTCTTGAGACATATTATGTTTTCATAAGTTCTTTAAGCCCCCGTGTTAGCAATTCCGATTTAAATAATATAATCGGGCTGAATAGGATTTATTATGATGCACAAGTAACGATATACGCTCGATTGTGAAATATCCGTCCTAAAGACGGGCGAAGAACTTATGGTATTATATAATAATACCACATTAACTATGTTCACAAAAGCGGAGAGGCTCTTTCCTCATTGTGAGCTACCTCATGCTAAAGCATTGATGCTTTCTTGCTTTATTGCCTGTAAAAGCGCAATGTTTCTAGCAAACCTTTTTCTATCGAATACTGTGGAACAAATGATAAATCCCTTTGTATCTTCTTAATATCAGCAGTAATACCTTTAATATCTCCTGGTCGTGGAGATTCGAACAAAATCTTTGAACTAGTCCTTGTTGCTTGAATAATTTTTTCAGCTAGATCAATAACTTTTGTTGCGATCCCAGTTCCAACATTGTAAATCTCTCCGTATAGATCACTCAAAAAACATGAAATAGTAGCTCCAACTACGTCACTCACATGCACAAAATCTCGAAATTGTGTACCGTCACCATTAATTTTTAAGGGGTTTTGTGCCAACGCGTTGCGTATAAAAACATCCACAGCATTTCCTCTTTTTTTTGGTCCATAAACATTAAAATATCGGAGAATATTTGTCTTTAATCCATATAATCTGTAATAATGCTGACAATATTTTTCCGCTATCAATTTATTGAGTCCGTAAGGATTTTTAGGATTTTTTTCAAACGTTTCAGGTATCTTCTCTCCCGTTGTCCCATAAATTGCTGCACTAGAAGCAAAAATGAACTTTTCGACTTCATTTTTTCTAGCATCCTCTAACAAAAAAAAAGTCCCATTGACGTTTATATCAAAATCTAGAATTGGGTTTCTTACTGATTCGGGAACACTTACATGTGCCGCATGATGGAAAATGCATTCTACATCTTTTAGCAGATCTTTCAGATCGTTAATTTTTCTTATATCTCCAAAGATAAATTCTGCATTTTTAGGAACGTTTTCTTTTTTTCCGGTATATAAATTATCTATGATACGGACTGAATATCCCATTTTTAGTAATTCTGAGGCTAGATGGCTTCCAATGAATCCGGCACCACCAGTTATTAAAATCAGCATTTTTTCCTCCTTTAATTATCATTTTGTTTCTAAGGGTTACTCCTTATTCAACGTATCTTCTTCCGAGATTTCTTTATAAAAAAGAACTCCAATGATCCCTCCAGCTACGCCTATTAGAAATCCTGCAAGAAAAAAGACAGCAATCAAACCAATGTGTGAGATATTTGATAGTAATACCAAAATTGCATAAAAAGGAAGAGTAGAGCTACAAATGGCTATGCTACTATTAACTTCCTCCTTAACAAAAGATCCAGTGATACCTCCCGCAATTCCCTGATAAACAATTTGTTTAAACCATGAGTTAAAAATCTCTGAAGAAAAAGTACTCAATACCAACTGAACTTTAAATGTCAAAATGGCGTTAAGGGCTACGCTTCGTCCTAAAGTCCAATGACTTATCCGGTAAAATTCTGTGCCTGCAAAGAGATAACTTACTAGCAGGTATATAAAAACGCCCATAAAAAGGGATGGAAGCGATAAACGCTCATTTAGCGCTCTCTTAAACCTAGTAAATACGTTTTCTATTTTATTCATGATATGAACTCTTGTATTCAAATCAAATCATCTCGATTTGCTTTCAAGGCTTCCGATAACAAATGTATTTCATCAGGGGAGTTCTTTTCGCATTTGAACTAATTTTATACTCATATCGCGTTTATTACTTATTGAAATAAATTAATAGACATCCACCGAACTCCTTAACAAAGGGTATCTTTTCGAGAATAATTTCAATAGGTCTAGCCAATTTACGTTTAATTCCAGTCCACCAATCTGGGATCCAATGTTTAGTTTTTATGGAATATTTAAGATTAAACCTTTGTAAAACAGTTTCTATTTCTTCCTTTTTTAAACCAGTCTCACAGACAGTAGCTACTTTTCTAGCACCAATAGGATTCCTTTGGTTCGGCTCGAAAGCAATAAAGATTCCGCCTCGTTTCATAACTCGAACTAGTTCTCTGAAAATATTTAGACCGACATGATGAAGAACACCATTTCCAAAAATTAATCCTATTGAAGAATCTTTAAAAGGGAGATAATATGCATTCGCTACAAAAAAATCCTGCTTTGGAAATTGTTTTTTTGCGATCTTTATGCTTTTTGAACTTATGTCTACTCCAAGATAAGTCCAATTCTGGAGGATTGGAACAAATAACCCTGAGCCACATCCTAGATCTAAACCAAATTTATATGGCTTAATGACCAAATTTTGGATAATTTTTGATTTCTCTACAACTCTCTGCTTTATAGAAGCAGAAGCATCCTTCCTATTTGCTAAGCGATCAAAATATTCTATTTCTTCTTCAAGAGTTCGGGGCATCTATTTCGCCTTTCTCGTATCTCCACAATAATTATTTTTTTCTTGATGTGGAACCAGAAAAAACTTTTAAAAATCTTTAGATGATCCAGTTTCAGTGGTGTATCTTGTGAACAAAATATCTCAGACAACATATGAGATATTCCAGAAATACAAAAAAGGCATTATTATTGTTGTTATAGTTTGTTTCATAATTTTATGTATCATATTTTTACAATCCATTCTTTTCTTTGTAGAAAGATCGATTAATATAGCTGCCAATTACTATAGAAGACCGGGAGGAATTATTTATCTAATAAGTATCCCAATTTTGATTATTTTGCCAATTATATACGCCTTGTTGTACATAAAAGGATTTGAAACTACCTCTATTCAGATTTTAGAAAAAATAAAATTGAGATATCTCCTTCCATTACATGCGGTCATCTCCTTTTTTGCCTTATGGAGAGGAGGCGATAAATGGGTTGGTGCAGATCTTCCAGTTTATTTTTCAATTGTGAATTCAATTGCACAAGATCTCGATTTGATTATTTGGAGTATCTTCAATAACCCTAACGGACTTAACCTCTATTTGATTGGTGAGCCCGTAGCATTTTTTCTTTTAGCCGGCATTGTCGCTCTTGGTTTTCCTGTACACTTTATATCTGTTGTTTCTATTATGTTTAGTGTCGCCAATCTGAGTATAATTTATAAAATACTACATGAACGCTTCGAAGAAGCAACGGCAACAATAGGGGCTTTGATATACATCTTTTCACCCGTAATCCTTAAATTTGAAGCGGATCTAATAAAAAATCTATTTGCCATTACATTTGGTTTATTAGCATTCTATTTTTGGGGAAAAAAAGCGATCTTAACCTCGATTTTTCTTTCTTTATGTGTAGCAACTCACATTGTTACAGCTAGCCTTTTTTTCTTATTGCTACTTAACCTTGCAAGAGAAGAACGATGTTTAAAGAAATTTGTCATAGTAATTGCTGTAGTATTTCTTTTGTTATTGCCCTTTTGGCTGATTATTGATCCTTACACAATTTATTACATTTCTATTGGGAGATTTCAGATTTTAGTTTCACAAGGCACCTTCCTAGAATATGATCCTAATCGTCGAGGATTTTTCCCTCATTGGCCAGATGCCTTAATTTTTCCAACTATCAGAATCTTTATTTCTATTGGTCTATTTCTGGTGTATTATGTATTAAATTACCAGAACATACCTAAAAGACATTGGAGTATGTGGATCATTGTTACAATTGTTCTAGTTATTCTAGGCTACATTTTTCCACTTTTACATCCAGAGCGCTGGGCATATTACTTAGGGTTCGCATTAATGTTTTTAATAGCCCCTTCCTTGAAACTTGAAAACAAATCTCTTTTCATGGTCTTTTTAATAGGCTGCTATATTGCATTTGCCGCACATCTTTTAGTTGCTTATTAATGTAAAATTCAGGACCGAAGAGGATACTTCAAAAACCAAAAGATTTCTTAACTTTACAGGCGATCTATGAATAGATTTCATGTAGCCAAAAAAGATAACTAAATAGCATGAAAAAAACGTATAACACGCATTGATATTACATCAAAGAGGTCCAACCGTGATTAATATTGTACTGCTTTTTGTTTGGTTTGTAGTAATTACAATCATGCCAGGACTTTCAATATTGAGTTTATTATTTGGAGATTTTAAACGATTTGGAGTCATTGAGTTACTTGTTTTAGCTATTGGAGTAGGAATTAGTTATTTAGTAATAATCTGTTATCTTCTTGATCTATTTTTGATTATTAACTTAATTACGTTGACAATATCCATTCTACCATTCCCATGCCTTATATTTTTCCTTTATCACAAAGAGATTTTTCAGTTATACAGAAGCATAAAAAATAAACTAAAAAGGGACACATTAAGGAAGGATCTACTCATCAAATTAAAACTTATTAAAATTAATACGTCGACTATACTTCTAATATCGGTATTGTTTTTTATTGTGCTTATTGAATTAAACGATTTATTAAAGAGCATCGTTTTGCCTGTTAGTGATACGTGGTTCTGGCTCATTGAAAGTAAGAAAATTGTTGAAAAAGGTCACCTTATAATCGATTTAGCGGAGAGCGGCTATACTGCATATGGCTATTTCATACAGTTTCCACGTGGTGCAGCTTATTTCTTAGCTGCTATGTTCCTGCCTAATTTAATAAACCCTTACTACATAATCTTATTTATCGGACCATTTCTAAGTCTTTTACAAAATATAGGAGTATATATCGCTTCCAAAAAATTTCTTAATTCAGATAAATTAGCAATCTACTCAGTTCTTCTTTATGGAACCTCAAGATTAGTTATTTGGAGAGGAAAAATCTATACTACAGAATCAATTGGATTGTTCCTTATAATCGTTCTTGGCTTATTTCTTTTTGAAAAGAACCTCAAAGCCGATATTCTCGGACTTTTTGTTGTAGCAGGGTTAGGATTAACTAGTTTTAGTAGTTTTGGCCCTATTATCTTGCCAACTCTTGTTTATTTCGTTTTATATAAACCTTATAAGGTTTCAGCCTTAACAATAGTGGGGCTAATTGGTGGAAGCCTACTACTACCAAGTTTTACCCGGAGATTATTGAGATTTACCTATTCTATTTCTTTTAATACAAATATTTCCCTTTTAGCTTTGTTTCGTGATAATACACAATGGACGTTTGGTTATAGTTTGGCCTTCGCGTTTATTGGAGTCATTTATTTTTTATTAGACCGCTCATCTGAACGAATGTTTTATGTGATCTGTTTTTTAGAGACTTTTATTTTAATTAATTTTATTAATGCTGCGTGGCAGAACATAAGAATTTTCCCGTCATTTTCGATTTTTGCATCTACTTTGGCTGCACAAGGTTTATGGAGTATGATAAAGACCTTCAGGAAAGTTAAAATCCCTCTATGCAAAAAAGGCTATATGAAGTCTTATATAATTCACTTTATTA
>SMTZ1_10000881_pt1 | contig 29178 bp, 23 predicted proteins | sample DeeMarSWOR136_30_FD_25667 | JGI IMG/M metagenome (IMG submission 25667) | reverse complement strand
CAGATATAATAAGGAATTATACCAAAAAGTAAAATAATAACACAATTACTATCGTTACTTTGTTAATTGGATTTAATTAAAAATTTCAATTGTTAAAAATGGAGTTTTTAATATGGAATTAAAAGGAAAATCTGCTATTATAACTGGAGGAAGCTTAGGTATTGGTGCAACTGTTGCAATAGAACTAGCTAAAGCAGGTGCTAATGTTGCCATAAATTATCGAAGACATGATAGCGAAGCAAAAGAAGTTGCCAAAAATGTTGAGAAATTAGGGAGAAAATGCCTTGCTATAAAAGCAGATGTTACCAGTTATAATGATGCTGAATCAATGTTTAAACAAGTGAATAAAGAATTTGGCGGATTGGATATATTAGTATGCAATGCTGGAATTAACAAAGACAGTGTTATTTGGAAGATGAGTGAAGCTGATTGGGATAATGTAATAAATGTAAATCTTAAAGGATACTTTATTTATAATAAACTAGCTGCTTCATATTTCAAAGAAAAGCATTTCGGAAAAATAGTTAATATTACATCCATCAACGGTTTAAGAGGCAAGTTTGGACAGTGCAATTATTCTGCATCTAAAGGTGGTATCATTGCACTTACAAAAGCCCTTGCAAAAGAATTAGGTAAATTCAATGTAAATGTTAATGCCGTTGCACCAGGTATGGTTATGACAGAAATGGCAAAAAATATACCACCAGAATTTCTCCAAAAAGCAGTAGATGAAACTGTGTTAGGACGTATTGCAACAACCGAGGATGTTGCAAATGTTGTTGTTTTTTTATGTAGTGAAAAAGCAAGGCATATAACTGGGGAAATTATCAAGGTAGACGGTGGGCAATACATATAAGAATGGCGGGTGTAACTTTGAAGATAGGTATTGTTGGAATTGGCCATGGAAGATTTGGTAACAGAAGTGATGCGACGGTTCAAGAACTTGCATTTGAACCATTTAAAATGGCAATTGAAAATACAGAGAATCTTCAAAGAAAAGATATTGATGCTTTGGTTGTAGGATCTGTTCCTGAATATCATATGCAACGTTCACTTCCAGGAGTAGTAGCAGAATATGTAGGTATGAATCCAAAATCTACATGGTTAACAGAAGCTGCTTGTGCATCTGGTAGTGCTGCGATTAGAACTGCTTATATGTCTATTAAATCAGGTTTGCATGACATTGTTGCTGTTATTGGCGTACAAAAAATGAGGGAACTTTCAACACAAGAAATCCTAGCGTTAATGGGACGAGTTGGTGATGTTCAATGGGAATCAATATTTGGTACGACCTTCCCTGGTTATTATGCACTTTATGCAAATAGACACATGTATCAATTTGGTACAACTAAGGAACAAATCGCAATGGTTGCTGTGAAAAATCATTACTATGGCTCTATGAACCCAAATGCATACTTTCAAAAAGAAGTCACTATGGAAAGAGTATTAGGTTCAGACGAGGTTGCTTTCCCCCTTAAAGTCTTTGATTGTTGTGCAAATGCAGACGGCGCAGCATGCATTATTCTAACAAATGAGAAAAACGCAAAGAAATTTTCCGACTCACCAATATGGATAGAAGGCTTAGGATCAGCTTCTGCGGAAATGTCTATGCTTCGCAGACCAAATTTGGTAGAAATTCCTAGTGCAGTAGAAGCAGCAAAACAAGCATACGCACAAGCAAAAATAAAACCGTCTCAGATTCAAGTTGCTGAAGTTCATGATTGCTTTACAATAGCAGAAATTATGGCTTACGAAAATCTTGGTTTTTGTCCAAAAGGTCAGGGTGGAAAATTCATTGAGGAAAAACAATCATATATTGGTGGAAAAAATCCTGTAAATGTGGATGGTGGTCTAAAAGCAAAAGGTCACCCTGTGGGAGCAACAGGTGTTTCCATGATTGTTGAAATCGTAAAACAACTTAGAGGTGAAGCTGGAAAACGTCAAGTTCCCGGTGCAGAAATAGGGCTTACACATAACGTCGGAGGAATAGGGCAATATTGCTTTGTACATATTCTTAGGAGGTAAAAAAATGCCGTTTAAATATTTCGGAAAAATCAATTTCACTCCTTATACAAAGGTAGATGCATTTGCAGATTATCTTCATAAAGGGAGGCTTATGGGTACAAAATGTAAAAAATGTGGTGAGAGATATTTTCCCCCAAGAGCAGATTGTTTAAAGTGCATAAATGATGAATTTGAATGGGTAGAATACTCTGGGAGGGGTACATTACATAGTTATTCAAAAATATATGCAGCTCCTAAGGGTTTTGAAGATATTGCACCTTATACTATTGGTGTTGTTGATCTTGAAGAGGGCGGTCGATTACTCTCATGGCTAAAGGATATTCCAGAAAATGAAATTAAAATTGACATGCCTGTAAAAGTTGTTCCACGAATTTTTGAAGAAATTGAAGAAATCAAACTATATTATACAATTGAAAAGAGATAATTGAACAATTTCATATCTTTTTTCATAATCTGAGTATTTTCTTTGCATTTTGATAAAGTATTTTCTTTAAACTATTTTCATTTATAGGAAGATTGCAGATTGTTTCAATATTATCTTTTATACTTTTTACTCCAGGCCAATCTGAGCCAAATATAATTTTATCTGTATTCTTCTGAAAATCTGGATAATAGCCTAACAACTTTTGTGGAGGCAATCCTGATATTTCCAAGTATATATTTTTATGTAGTCGTGAAAGAAAAAAAGCTTTTTCATACCAAAAACCACGTCCCCCATGAGCCATAATAATCTTAAGATTAGGGAAATCCGCAGCCACTTCGTCAAGCAGCAAAGGATCTCCATATTTTAACTTAGAATTCTTATAAATCGAAGAACCTGTATGGAACATCACCGGAATGTCTAATTCTATTAGTTTTTCATATAACGGATATAGCTCTTTTTTATTTGGAAAAAAGTGTTGATAGGGAGGATATAGTTTCAAACCTCTAAAGCCCATTTCTTGTACACATTTTTCAAGAATTTTCTCAGGTTGTTTTGTTGAATTTGGATTTATTGAAGCAAAGGGAATAAATTTCTTTCTGCCTTTGCAGAAATCATAGACATATTCATTTGTTACGACACCAGTTACGTTTGGGGAATATTCTGCTAAAATAATTGCATATGATACCCCCTGATCAATAAGATATTTTTCTATTCCAATAGGGGTCATTATTTCATCAAAATGTTGAAAAAGATACGGGTTGATTTCTTTAAAATATTCATTAACCCATGGGAGCCAGTCTTCTTTTCTTCCTATGTGAATATGAAAATCGATTATTTTACCTTGGTACAACTATGCAGCTCCGTTTATTTTTTTTATTCTTTTTTTGGTTTTGGTAAAACAGCTTCTATTAATTCTTCATCAAATTGATGTCCTTCAGCAAGCAGTTGGCGATATTTAATAAAATCGATAACATCTTGTCCTGTAGTTTTTCGATTATTAAAAGCATGGAAGCCTAGAAATGCTTCTGTTGCCATATTAGCAGCAAGCCAATGTCTATTAGCCAATTTTGTTTGATCCCAAAAGAACTTTTTTTTAAGTCTAACACCATCAATAGATTTAATCAAACATCCAGGCATTAAATTAGTATAGGTCCAAACAATATCATTAATTGCCTTATCTAAAAGGGTAAAATCTGTTGGATTTGATTTTACAAATTCTTTTGCTTTTTTATACTCTTCTCCTTTGTAAAATTCACCATAGACAATATCACCATCTTCTACATACTTATTGGTAATAACCATAGGATTTTTTACGAACTTATTACCTTTTTTTATCACAGGTACTACCTTGCTAATTAGACCAACTCTTTTCATTTTATATGCAGACCAAAGTTCGCATGATATGCAGTTCCACATAGCATCTTCAATTCCTAGATACCATGGTAGAAAATCAGTGGAACCACCATCTGGTGCAGAGCCGTGGCGGGGACCCGCTTGTCCAAAAATTGCCAGATCTGAAGACACAGCAATATCGCATGCCATTCCGATTTCTTGTCCACCAGCAACTCTCATTCCATTTACTCGACATATTGTTGGTTTTTTACATCCAAGAATTGAATCAACCATTGCGTTAAATAGATCCATGTATTCTCCATATTCATGTGGTCTTCCACTGTAATACTCAGCATATTCTTTGGTGTTGCCACCTGTGCAAAATGCATTATCTCCAGTTGCAGTAAATATTGCAGCTACGACACTGCGGTCCATTGATGCCCTATGAAATCCAGCAATAACACCTTTCACCATATCTGTTGTATAGGAGTTGTATTGTTGAGGATTGTTGAGTATTATCCAAGCTGTATTAAGTCCCTTGACCTTATTACCTTCTTGATCAATAACAGGTCTTAGTTCGTACATTGTACATGGTGGTTCTTTGCCAAAATGTTCTTTTTTCCATAAATCATGATCTTTTAATTTATTATCTTGTGGTAACCATTCTAAACTCATTTTAAGCCTCCCTAATCTATTAATAATGTTTTTGGTTAGAATGAAGTATCCTTATTTATATCTTTTTTAATTTTATAAGATAATATATTGGATTTTTTTCTTAAACAAATAATATTATATACCCATCTTAAATATCCCTACTCCAGAGGGAGAGGCATGAAAGCCGCAGTTTTATATGGAAAAGAAGAGTTAAATATCGTTGAAGATTTTGAAGATCCCATAGTAAAGCCCACAGACGTTCTTGTAAAATCTAAATACACTGGTTTATGTAGTACAGATCGTACACTATATCGAGGTTTTGTTCCATTCAAACCACCTCTGATTATCGGGCATGAAATAGCAGGTGTTGTTGAAGAAATTGGTAAATCATCAAAAGGTTTGGACGTAGGAGACCATGTAATTATTCCACCGGTTTATCCGGGATGTGAAAATGAAAATTGTCCTGCTTGTAAAGAAGGATTGACAAATAGATGTAAAAACTCTGTTTTTATTGGACATGGTGTTCATGGTGGTGATGCAGAGTTTATCGCTGTTCCATCAAGATACACATTTAAAATTGATCAGGGAGTTCCATTAGATGAAGCGTGTATAATACCTGATGCAGTTTCAACACCGTTTCATGCATTGAAAAGCAGATCGATTCCCACTCATATAATTCAGAACACTTCAAATCCAAGTAAGTTATTTGAAAGTAAAACTCATTGGCTTAATGGGAAAAATGTTGTTGTTTTTGGTATTGGGGGCGTTGGAGGTCCATCTGTAAATCTTGCAGCAAAGTTTTTCCAAGCAAAGAACGTTATTGCTGTAGATATTTTTGATAATAAACTTGAGTTTGCTAAAAAACTTGGAGCAAATTATACAGTAAATTCAAAAACCTTTTTTGAAGAAAATAACATACAAATAAACGAGCTAACTGGGCGAGATAAGGCAAAGGCAATATCCAGTCTTGCAAGAAATATTACATCTGTTTTAGCAGAAGATAAATTCCAAGTGGATTGTGTTGTGGATTGCTCTGGTGTACCAGATACATTTCCTGTAGCAGTTGAAACAGCGAGTAAAAATAGAACAATTATCCAAGTTGGTTGGCCACCAAAACCAGTTAAAGAATTTCTAAACCAAAAAGTTATGGATAAATATCTAACGATTAATGGAACATGGGCTTGTCCAATGAAGGAAATGAATGAAATTGTAGAAGCAGTGGAAGAAGATACTGTCGATTTGAATCTACTTGTGACAAATAAAGATTATACTTTAGATCAATTAGAAAATGCTATTCATGATTTGGAAGCAGGTAAAATCTTAGGTAGAGCAACTGTTAAAATTGTATAATTTAAGGTGATTATTTCATGGTTTATAAAACAATAATGGTAGATGAAAAAAATATGATAGGCAGAATCACATTCAACGTTCCACCTTTGAATATCCTAAATATTGAAATGATGAAAGAAATTAATCATGCGTTAGTTGATTTTCAAAATAAAAATCTAAAGGTTTTAATTTTTAATGCAAATGGTAAGGCGTTCTCAGCAGGTGTTGATGTATCAGATCATACAAAAGAAAAGGTAAGTGAAATGATTACAGTTTTTCATAAAATATTCACTAATCTCTATAAAATAAAAGCTCCTACAGTTGCTCTTGTAAACGGTGCAGCACTTGGAGGTGGATGTGAGGTAGCGACATTTTGTGACATCATTATTGCTTCAGAAAAATCCAAATTTGGGCAACCTGAAATAAAGGTTGGTGTATTTCCACCAGTAGCTGCTGCGATATTTCCCAAGTTAATGTGGAGTAAAAAAGCACTAGAACTTATAGTAACTGGTGATGTAATAAGTGCAAATGAAGCAAAAGATCTTGGGCTAGTAAATCATGTTGTATCTGTTGAAAATTTTGATGAAGAAGCTGAAAAAATAATAAATGAAAAACTTGCAAGTAACAGTGCTGTTGTTTTACAATTGACAAAAAGGGCATTTCTAGAAGGATTAAATAATAATTATTCAGAATCAATAAAGAAAATCGAGGATATATATCTAAAAGAACTTATGAAAACTAAAGATGCAAATGAAGGTCTTTCGGCTTTCTTAGAGAAAAGACAGCCAATTTGGAAAAATGAATAATATTTACATCCCTTGAAATTCAGGTCTTTTTCTTTTAATAACAGAACTCAAACCTTCTAATGCATCCTTTGTTGAAAAAATTTCTGAAAGATAATTTAGTTCAAGTTCTAAGCCTTTATCCAATCCAAGTTTACTTCCTTCATCAATTATTTTATTGGCGAGTTTTATTGCGATAGGAGCTTTATAGGATATTGTTTTTGCAATCTTTTGTCCAAGTTCATCCAAATCATTTTTACCTGATAAAATTGATTGAATATTTTCATCTGAAAAATAATTTTTTATTCTTTGTAACTTTTCAGGTAATTCAACTTGTTTTTTGATTGTTTTTTTAATTAATTTACCACTATTAACTATCTCGGCGATTTTGTTATTTATTTCATCAGGGGCAAATATATATTCAACCAATCCAATTGATACTGCAGTTTTTGAATCAATGATTTTTCCTGTAAATATTAGGTATTTAGCTAGTTCTTTTCCTATATATTTTGTAGTTCTTTGAGTACCGCCAAGCCCGGGATATATTCCGATTCCTGTCTCTGGAAATCCGAAACTTCCTCGTTCTGTGGCAATTATTGAATCAGCAGCAAGAGCTATTTCAGCTCCTCCACCCAGTGCTAGACCATCAAGTTTTGCGATAACAGGTATATTTGATTTATCAATTTTATTTAAAACAGTGTGACCATATCTTGTAAATTTACATATATCACTAATATTGTTTTGTTCTATGTTTTTAATAAAATATTGGATATCTGCCCCAGCAACGAATGCCTTACCTGCTCCTTCTAAAACTATAGCTTTAACCTTTGAATTTTTATTAGCTGCTGTAAATTGTTTATCTAGTTGACGAATAACTTCTTCATTTATTGCATTCATTGCTTCTGGTCTGTTAATAACAATTGTTGCAATATTGTTTTTAATTTTAAGATCAACATAACTAAAGGTCCATGGTTTTTTTGTTTGACGCTGTTTTTCTAGAAGATCAGGCATCTCAAATTTTGTATAATTTTTGATAAATTTTTTAACAATATGATATGAACAATCAATTCCGTATTTATTCATCATTTCAAAAGGACCCATGCGCCATCTTAAACCTATTTTTGCACCTCTATCAATATCTTCAATTCTTGATACACCCTCTACTGCCAGGGTACTAGCAACTGCAAAAACTGCTCCGAGAAGCCGTTCTTCTATTAATTCAGACTTTGAAGTATCAATTTGGCCACTCATTTTCCATTGTTCTTTACTTTCAAATTGTTTCTTAAGACAACTACTGGGCATATAAAAGTCGCCTAATTTATTTCCAAGACCAATTGTAGAGTGATATGCAATCGAAATACCTGTTACATTCATTAATTCAAATGGGCCCATTGGTATTTTGAATACCTTTTTTGCAATTTCATCTATTGTTGGGATATTAGCCACGTCTTCTTCAAGAAGCCTAGTTGCTTCATTTAGCCAAGGAACAAAAAAACGGTTAACAACAAATCCAGGGGAGTCTAAAACAAAAATTGCTGTTTTACCAATCATTGCTGAAAAAACATCAGCTAAATTAAGTGTTTCTGGACTAGTTTTATCCCCTGGAATAATTTCCAATAATCTATTTTTTGCAGGATGATAAAAGAAATGAAGACCAACAAATCGATCATTACGTTTAATTGATGATGCTAATTCTTCTATTGAAAATGAAGACGTGTTTGTAGCAAAGACAGTTTTATCTTCACATATATCATCTAAATATTTGAAAAGATCTTTTTTAAGGTCGATGTCTTCGAAAATTGCTTCGATTACAAGGTCAGCATCTTTTACTTCATCTTTATTCGTAGTTCCTTTAATGCGTTTAAGAACTTCCTTTGTTTCTTCCTCAGTAAATAATTTTCTTTTTATTCCTTCAGATAGTGTATTTTTGATATTATCTAATCCCTTTTGAACAAATCTATCTTCGATATCAACCATTATTACATTTATGCCTTCTTGAGCAATTTTCTGTGCAATTCCACTCCCCATGTTACCTGCGCCAATAATTCCTATCTTTTGAATTTTCATCTTATAACACCTATCCTAAAACCTTTAAAATAATGGTTATTCGATTTTAACTTCTAAAACAATAGCTGCACCGGTATCACCTGCTGCACATCCATCAAATAATCCATAGCCACCACCCTTTAACACTAATTCTTCGATAAGTTCAATAATTAATCTTGCCCCTGTTGGTGCCTGTGGATGACCATATATGAGAGATGAGCCATAATTATTCATATCTTTCCAATCAATATCCATTTCTCTACAGAAATAGATATCATTAACTGCAAATGGATTATGTGTTTTAATCGCATTTATATCTTTTATTGATAATCCTGCATTATTTAATGCCATCTTGGCAGCTGGAATAATTGCCGTTGCCATATAGCCTTTCTTGGCTCGGCCTTCACCATAGGATAAAATTTGGATTTCAATTTTTTTATTTTTACTTATTTTCTGTGCTTTATCATGTGTGGTTACAATAATACCACAGTTTCCATCTGCGGGATGAGTTTGAGTTCCAAAAGAAACCGTCCCATTTGGCATCACAGGTTTGAGTTTTTGAAGCCCTTCTAACGTTGTTGGATAAATTCCCTCATCTGTACCAACTGTGGCTAAAACTTTACGACCTTTTCTATCTTTGACTTCAATCGGGCTAACCATATATTTTTTTTGAAAAGCTCTATTATTTTTTGTTGATTCTTGATATTGTTGATATCGTAAAACCGTAATTTTGTCTTGTTCATCTTTAGTAATAGAGTTTTCACTGGCTACATTTTCAGCGGTTTCTATCATAGCATTCTTAGCGAAAGGATCATTACCAAAGTTATCCCAAACCCAACTTTCTCTATCCTGAGTTGCTCCTGGAGCTTGAGGATTTGGATAAACAAGAAGCGGACCATTAGAACATCGATCGGCATAAACAACAAGTATGTTTTTTCGCAATCCAGTTTCTATCTCGGTTGCAGCTAGTTCAACACATCTTGCCCCAGTTGCACATGCTTGTCCTATCATGGGACCTGAGATATTCTCTGCATCTAACATACCTGCGAGCCAAGGGGTACCATAGAAACTTGATGTTTGTGGAATTGTTATTCCAAATATTATTTCATCAAATTCTTTTGGAGATATTTTTTTTTCTTGTAAAAATCTATTTCCTATATCTGCAGCAAATTTAATGGCATGGAGATTCTGAAAACTTCCTTGCCAACTGCAGAATGGGGTACTCCAATAGCATCCATAGGGTATATATACATCTTTAAAAGTTTTCATTGACTATCTCCTTTTTGTTACATAATTACCTATTAATATATTAGCATTTTTTCAATTTTTACCAAGGTTTTTCTTAAGTTCTTCATTTAATATTGGTACAACTTCAAAGAGATCTCCAACTATTCCACAATTAGCAATATCAAATATTGGTGCTTCTGGGTCTTTATTTATAGCTATGATAGTATCAGAACTTTTCATACCAACCTGATGCTGAATCTTACCGGATATCCCGCATGCAATGTATATCTTTGGTGATACAGTTTTTCCACTTTGACCTACCTGGTCTGTTCGTGGTCTCCAACCAGCGTCTACTGCAGATCTTGATGCTCCTACAACTCCATTAAGTGTTTTTGCTAAATCTTCTAAAATTTTAAAATTTTCAGCAGATCCCATTCCTCTGCCTCCAGATATAATTATGTCTGCTTCATCTAGACTTTTCCCTGTTGTTTTCGTAGTTTTAATAATTTCTTTTATAGTGACTCTCATTGCCTTAGGATCTATTTCGACAGGGGTGGATACGATCTCTGCCTTGTGGGTAGATTTTGGATTCTGTATCTTCATGACATTTGGTCGTATAGTAGCCATTTGTGGACGTGTATTTGGTGAAATAATATCAGCCATTATATTTCCACCGAAAGCAGGTCTAGTTTGAAGTAGTAAACCATCTTTTATTGATAAACCTGTACAATCTGCAGTGAGTCCTACTTCTAAAGTGGCTGCGACACGGGGAGCTAGATCTCGACCCAAGTGAGTTGCAGGAAAAAGAACGATATTTGGTTTATATTTCAATATTAAACCGGTTAATATGCTATTATAAGTATTAGTATTGTAAACTTTGAGATTTTCGTTCTCGGCTATATAAATTATATCTACACCATAAGAAGCAATATTATCACAGATGTGTTTTACTTTTTCACCCAGTATCACCGCCCCAACTTTTTCTTTTAAGGTATCGGCAATTTCTCGAGCTTTACTGGCTAGCTCTAAACTTACTTTCTTTATTTCTTTTTCACGTAGTTCTACAAAAATCCAAACATTTTTGTAACCCGAGAGATCTTTATTGGTTAGTTTCGGTCTTCTAAGGATTATCGCGTCAAATTTACATGATTCTACACAGGATCCACAAAGTGTACAGTTGGCTTGAATCTCAGCTTTTTTATTTTTTATTTTTATTGCAGAAAATGGACATGATTTAATACATAAGGCACATCCGGTACATTTGTCGATTATAATCTCTATACCCACAATGTCACCTCGTAATTAGCGCTTCATGTTTTAATAGAATCTTACTTAGCTTCTTAGCTGATTCAGTAGTATTTCCTTCGATAATTTCACATTTACAACGTGGTGGGGGAGTATAGGTTTTTATTACTTGAGTAAAGGATCCTTCTAAACCAAACTTAGAAATGTCTCCTCCTAAAGTTTTCGCGTCCCAAACACTGAAAGGTTTTTTCTTTGCTTTTAATATACTGCTCATGGGAGGGTGCTCTGGTTGAAATGAGGTTGGAGGTAGAAGAGCAAGTAAAATAGGTGCTGTAGCTTCAAGAATATGATATCCAACTTCTGTTTGTTTATGAATTGTAAGTTTGTTTTTGTTATCTAATTCAATCTTTTCTACATATGTTACTTGTGGTATACCTAATTGTTGCGCTAACTCAGGTCCTACCTGTGCTGTATCACCATCAATTGCTTGTTGTCCACAGAAAACCAAATCAAATTTGCCTATCTTTTTAATAGCTACAGAGAGTGTATAAGCTGTTGCCCAGGTATCAGAACCTGCGAAATTTTTATCTGATATAAGTATTGCTTCATCTGCACCAAGGGCTAAACATCTCATTAATGAACTTCGTGCTTGAGGTGGACCCATTGTTATTACTGTAACAGTTCCTTCTCCGCTTTCTTCTCTTATTCTTACGCTTTCTTCAACAGCATAGTGGTCATAGGGATTTAAAATACTCGGGACCCCTTCTCTAATCAGCGTATGGGTTTTGGGATCAACTTTTACTTCTGTTGTATCTGGTACTTGCTTTATACAAGCAATTATCTTCATTTCTATTCCTACGTAAAATTATCGATAGGCTAGAAACTCTTTGCCAAGTAGTTCTCTAGCGATGATTAACTTCATTATCTCTGAAGAACCCTCAGCTAGTGTAAATGAACGAACACCTCTCCAGGCTTTCTGATCTTCACATTCTTTGGAATAACCAAATGCTCCTTGCCATTGCATTACATCATTTATAGCTTCACAAGCCCATTTAGATGCAACAGACTTGGCCATTGCGATTGCTAAACTAACATCAAATCTAGATGCTTCTCCTTGTAGTTCTCGATCATAAGTCCAAAGAGCCTTATATCCTAATTCTCTAAGTGCTTGTATTCTGACATAATTTTCAGCAAGTTTGAATTGAATACCCTCATATTTTCCGATTTCCCTACCAAAAGCCTTGCGTTCTTTTATGTAAGCAATACCGTTTTCAAGTGCTTTGGATGCAGCACCTGCACAAACTAAAGATATTAGTCCACGTGCAAGTTCATAACCTTCATGAACTATGTAAAAACCTTTGTTTTCTTCTCCTATTAAATAATGTTTTGGAATCTCAACATTATCGATATTAAAACCACCACAAGAAATTGCCTCTCTGCCAATATCTTCAATATAGGTCGGGGTAATCCCTTTTGTCCCCTTTAAAGGAAGATAAAACATACACATTCCTCTTGTACCTAGTTCAGGTTTCATTCTAGCAAGCGTTACATGCCCTCCACCGTACTCAATAGCTTCTTTAACGGCACTGATATACATCTTTTCCCCGTTGATAACGTATTTTTCTCCCTTTTTACTGATCTTGGTTTTCATATTGGCTAAATCCGATCCAATATCTGATTCTGTTGTAGCAATACCAATTATTTGCTCTCCTTTTACGATCTTTGGAAATAACTCTTTTTTTGCTTCTTCAGTTCCATATTTATCTAGTAAATGTCCCCAAGAAGTTTCGACTAAGTATAAAACTGGTATTGCACAGCTTGGATCTGCTCTAGCTAGTTCTTCTGCGGCAATTCCGGCAGTTACAACATCAGTTCCTAAACCACCGTATTCAGGGTCAATTACTAAGCCTAAGAGTTCAAAACTCGCCAATGATTTTATGATATCTTTTGGCATACATCTTACGTTCTCTAATTTCTCGGTTTTTGGGACGATTTCACTTGCACAAAATTCTTTTATACTTTCTCTAAAAAGTTCTTGTTCTTCTGAAAATGTATAATCAACCATATTAACCTCCCCTTTTCTTTGATAGGGTTATCTTTTAGTAGGGTTTAGGGTATTACCCGTTCGGTATAATAATTTTGTTATAATGATAAGAATAAATTTCTATTTTTCTCTGTTGAAATCTATAAAAATTAATAGACAATATTTTAGTAAATATTAGTCGAATTTGCAATTTGGTTTTACAGTCCTAATCGTTTTGAAATGACAATTCTTTGAACTTCAGAGGTTCCTTCTCCAATTTGACAAAGTTTTACATCTCTGAAATATCGTTCAACAGGGTATTCCTTTATGTATCCATAACCACCATAAATCTGAATTGCTTTATTTGTAGCTTTCATAGCTATTTCGGATGCATAAAGTTTAGCCATAGCTGACTCCTTACTAAATGGCAATCCTTTATCTTCTAGAAATGCAGCTCGGAAAACAAGCAAACGGGCAGCATCTATCTCAGTTGCCATATCTGATATCATCCATCTAATAGCCTGGAATTTACCAATCGGCCGTCCGAATTGTTGTCGTTGATTTGCATATTCTAGACTGTCTTCAAGTGCACCTCGAGCTATACCAACTGACATAGCACCAACGGCGGTTCGTCCTCGATCAAGTGTGTCCATTACTCCATAAAATCCTTTATTTTCTTCGCCAAGAATATTCCCTTTTGGAACTCGGCAATCTTCAAAAATAAGCTCTGCAGTTCTACTTCCTCGAAGTCCAAGTTTGTCCTCCATTTGTCCAACCTTGAAACCCGAGGTATCCTTTTCAACGAGAAATGCAGTTATTCCTTTAGCTCCTTTATCTTTGTCAGTTTTAGCCATTACAATAGTTACACCAGCAATATCGCCGCTAGTTATGAATTGCTTTGTACCATTCAATACATATTCATCTTTATCAAGAACTGCAGTAGTTTGGATACCAGCTACATCAGAACCAGCATTTGGTTCAGTTATTGCTAACGCAGCAAATCCTTCACCATTTGTGTATTTTGGAAGATACTTTTTTCGTTGCTCCTCAGAACCATGCTCATAAATATAACCAATTCCAAGTGTATTATGAGCCTCTACTGTAAGACCAGTGGATCCACAATAACGAGAGATTTCTTCAAGGGCAATCATATAGCTTAATTTATCAATCCCAGCTCCACCATATTCTTGTGGCACAGTCATACCCATAAGACCCATTTTACCCATTTTTTTATAAAGCTCAAATGGAAAATATTCCTCCTTATCGATTTTTGAAGCAATAGGTTTTAACTCTTTTTCACAAAATTCTCTAATAGTTTTTTGGAATAATTTTTGATATTCATTAAGTTCGAAGTCCATGATAATCCAATACTGTGATATATGAGGGGTCTTTAAAGTTAATTATTATCGAAGATTTTTTTAGTCCAAATTAATATTACCTTTGAGAGTAGGGGAGTTATTAAATGGATCAAATTGTATGGAAACCAACGAAAGATTATGTCGAAAACGCAAATATTACAAGGTTTATGAAAAAACATAATATAAAAAATTATAAGGAACTAATTAAAAAATCAACAGAAGATATTGGATGGTTTTGGGATGCAGTTGTTAAGGATTTGGACATTAAATGGTACAAACCATATGATAAGGTTTTTGATGATACTGATGGAATTCAATGGACTAAATGGTTTGTCGGTGGTAAAACAAATATAGTTCTTAATTGCCTTGATAAGCATATTAAATCAAATAGAAAAAATAATTTTGCAATTACTTGGGAGAATGAATCTGGTGATGTACAAAGATTGACTTATAAAGAATTATTTATCGAAGTTAACAAGTTTGCTAATGCATTAAAGGAATTAGGGGTAAAAAAAGGTGATAGGATAGGCATATATATGCCAATGGTTCCTGAAACTATAATTGGTTTTTTAGCTGTTATGAAAATCGGTGCTATAAGTATTCCAATATTCTCTGGTTTTGGTTCACATGCTCTTGCATCTAGATTACAAATCGCAGGAGCTAAACTTTTACTTACCGCAGATGGTTCTGTTAGAAGAGGCAAAAAAGTAGAAATTAAAAAAGAGGTCGATAAGGCCATTGATACAGTTTCCACTTTAGAGCATATCATTGTTTATAAACGACTTGGAATTGATGTTCCTTGGAATAATAAAAGAGATATTTGGTGGGAGGATGTAGTAACTCGTCAATCGGATAAATGTGAGACATTGGAGATGGATTCTGAAGATTATTCTATGATTATTTTTTCTTCGGGTACTACAGGTCCACCAAAAGGCACGGTTCATACTCATGGAGGGGCTTTAGCTCAAATAGGAAAGGAATTGGGTTATTATTTTGATGTTAAAGAAAAAGACGTATTTTTCTGGTTGAGCGATATTGGTTGGATGATGGGTCCTTGGATGATTATTGGTGTTTATAATTTTGGTGGTAATATCGTAATTTTTGAAGGTGCACCCGATTATCCTAATCCAGGTAAATTATGGGAACTTATTGAAAAACACAAAATAACCACATTTGGTATTTCTCCAACTGCTATTCGAATGCTTATGAAATATGGAGATGAATGGGTTAAGAAATATGATTTAAGTTCATTAAGATTTTTAGGTTCTACAGGTGAGCCATGGGATCCAGATTCCTGGAGTTGGTTTTTTGAAAAAGTTGGTGAAAAAAAAATTCCGATTATAAACATTTCAGGTGGTACTGAAATTGTAGGTTGCTTTCTTTCTCCATTACCTATAACCCCACTTAAACCTTGTACGTTAGGTGGTCCTGGTTTAGGTATGGACATTGATGTGTATAATGACAATGGAAAACCAATAAGAGGTAAAATGGGTCATCTTGTGGCAAAGAAACCTGCTCCATCAATGACCCGAGGTTTTTGGAACGAACCAAAAAGATATATTGATACTTATTGGTCTAAATGGCCAAATATTTGGTATCATGGTGATTGGGCAAGTATTGATGAAAATGGTTTTTGGTTTCTTCATGGTAGAAGCGATGATACTATAAAGATAGCTGGACGACGAACGGGACCTGCTGAAATTGAAGCTGCGTTAATTGAACATCCTGCAGTATCAGAAGCTGCAACAATAGGTGTTCCAGATGAGATAAAAGGTGAAGATATTGTGTGTTTTGTTGTTTTAAAACCAGAGTTTAAACCTAATGAAAAATTAAGAGATGAACTTAAAGGGCAAGTAATTAAAATAATGGGTAAAACATTAAAACCTCGTGATATAAAATTTGTAAATGATTTACCTAGAACAAGATCTGCAAAAATTGTTAGAAGAATAATAAAAGCAACATATCTTGGTGAAAATGTTGGTGATATTTCCTCTATTGAAAATCCTGAAGCTTTAAACGATATAAAAAATGCTTTGTAAATATTAATTTAATAAAAAGAAAACATTTTTCAATAAAATATCTATTACATTTCTTAGTGTGATGGGGGATTAGAAAATTTTTTTTAACCCTGTAAGGAGTGAGATGTGATATGACAAGAAAAGTATGTTTTGTAGGAGGAGCAACTACACCTTTTGATTATGGTCCAACTGGTTTTGAAAGCATTGAAGGTGGAGCAGCAGAATGTATTAGGGAAACAAGAAAGGATATTCCTGATTTTTCTCTTCGAGATATTGATTTGATGATTTATTCTCATTTTTCAGTGCATTTTGGTCATCAGCTTGCACCAGAGTGGATAATTCATGACCACCTTGGTCTTGTTGCTATACCTCATTATCGAGTTGAAAATGGTGGCAATACTGGAGGATCTGCAATTTATGCTGCTGCATTAGCAGTAATGTCAGGTCACCACGACGTTGTTGGAATCGTAGGTTGGGAAACAATGGATTCTGTAACTCAATCTCAAGGTAGTGAATTTATTGCAATGGCTTCTGATATAAGATATGAACTTATGGTTGGAGGAATATATCCTATTTATTATGCTGCTATGGCAAATAAATGGATGAAAGATAACAATGTATCTGAGGAAGAGGTAGCGACAATTGGTGCAAAAAATAGGAACAACGCTATGGATAATCCAAAAGCTCAATGGTATCGAAATGAACATAAATATATCACAGTGGATGATGTGATGAATTCTCGTCTTATTTCTTATCCAATTAAAAAATATGATTGTTGTCTTATGACCCGAGGAGTAGCCTTTGCTTTAATTTGTTCAGAGGATTATGCTAAAAAAGTTAATCCAGATGGATATGTCACTATTGATGGAATAGGTCTATCTAGCTGTACTATTCGAGCTGGAGATCGAATAAATTATCCTGGTTGGACTGAACGATATGGGCCTGATTATCCTGAAATGACTGAGTTTGGAGCATGTAGAAATTCAGCGGAACAGGCATATAAAATGGCTGGTATTGAAAATCCTTTGAAAGAAATTGATTTTGGCGAAATACATGATGCGTTTTCTACTTCTGAAGCTCAGATTTATAAGGCACTTGGTTTAGCTGATGAAAAAAACATAGCTCAATTCTTACGTGATGAACGAACACATATGCATGGAGATATTCCAATGAATCCTGGAGGGGGACTGATGGGTTATGGCCACCCTGTTGGAGCAACAGGTATAATGAGCGCTATTGAATGTTTTTATCAACTTACTGGTATGATACCAAAAAAACATATTAGTAGAAAAACCGAGGTCTTTAATCCTGAATGTGGTATTGTCAATAGTCATGCTGGTACTGGTACTAGTATTTCAAATTTTATTTTTAGGAGGTCTTAGATATGAGTCAAGTTTTATTAAAAAAGAATACGGGACATAATTCTACTAAAAAGCCTGTGTTTACAGAAAAAGTAGAATATAGACCTAAGGATGTTAAAGAGACTGGTCTTCATTTTGTTGGTCATGAAATATCTGATGATGGTAAAGTAATGAATCAGTTTCTTCATTATGATCAACTATACACTATTCGCCATGGATGGAATAGTAGATTTTTCATTGGTTTATTAGAAGGTAAAATATGGGGAACAACATGTCCAAAATGTGGTGATACTTGGGTTCCAGTTAGAACTCATTGTTGGAATCTAGATTGTAATTTGCAACAAACTGAGTGGGTTGAAATGCCTTTGAAAGCTAAAGTTCATACGTGGACTGTTGCTGGTTGGAGTGGAAGATCGTCTCTAAAGAGACTTCCAATCATCTTAGTGTATGGTATTATAGATGGAAGTAAAGTGGCAATTGCTAATGAACTACATGGTATAGATCCTTGGGATGTCGAGTTTAATATGCCGCTTAAAATTGTCTTTAAACAAAAAGAAGAAAGAGTTGGTGCTGTAACCGATTTTCATTTTGAGCCAGTTGATAGTTGGAAACCTTCACCTATAAATAAAGAAAAAGAACGAATAAAACAACTTGTTGAACCAGTTTATGAGTGGATTAAGACACTTTAAAAGTCATTTTTATCTAATTTTTAATTCCTGCTTTTTAATTTTCCAAAAAACATGAAAAATTTTATATAGTCTGTTTATAATATAAATTATAAGGGACTGATTGTGAGTAAGTTCAACCACCTAACAAAGTTAGCTATTGCTCTAGTTATTTTTTTTCTTTTTTTAATGCCTACGGCATATTCAAGCTCAGGTTCAAATGGTGATCCAGATGATGAACCGATTCCTGAAGATTCCTTTGCAGATGATTTTGAATCTTATGAAGATTTTATCCTAGATTTTCCTCCATGGATACAATATGATAGTAACTTGTCACCTACTTACGGGATAAAAGATCATCAATATCCAAATCAATATTTTAATGGTTCATATATAATATTTAATCCACAGAATGTAATTCCACCTCTTAGTGAAGATTGGAATGCACATAGTGGAGATAAATATGCAGCATGTTTTTCTGCTACAAATCCGCCAAATGATGATTGGTTAATTACTCCTCAACTTAATATAAATGGAAATAAATTATATATTGGGATACAATGTGTTTCAGACTCGGCATTTGCCTTTCTTATTGATGATTTCAATATTACTAATATTTATGATGATGGTTTTGATTTTTCATTTTGGGCAAAATCTGCTTCAGTACAATATGGTTTAGAGAAATTCCGAGTAGGAGTTTCGATGGATGATACTGATCCTTTGAATTTTACAATAATTACCACTGAACCATATGTTGAAGCATCTGAAGATTGGACAAAATTTGCTTTTAATTATGAATTTTGTAACATCGATATTAAGATAAGTGGTGGATTTGGCATTACAGCTACAATTATGAACAATGATGAAGAAAATATAACTGATTTAGAAGTTAATATCATAATAGAAAATGGTTTTATACTGGTTGGTAGACAAACAAATTTTACCGTTAATATACCTGCAGAAAGAAGTATTGATATTCGTGTATTTACTTTTGGATTTGGTAAACCGACGATATATGTTACTGCAGGTGGTGCAGAAGCTATTATTACTGGAAAAGCAGTATTGTTTTTCCTTGTGGATCTTGTGTCTTTACAGTAATTAAATAAAAAATTGCTGTCTAATTTTAATAATAAAGTTAAATATTATTATCAAATAAAGTTTTTTTAGAAATTCTTCGCCACCATTAAATAATCCTTTCATTTGAACCACTTACTGTTAATAATTCTTGTAGTTTTTCAGTGTAGTTTTTTGGATTTGCCTCTAAAAGTTTTTCTGCATATTCTTTTAAGAATTCTCCATATTCAATTTCTTGTTTTGAATACTGCCATTTAGTATCCTTTCCTTTTTTAAAGACCAGTAAAAACGCATAGGCAAGAGATCTACCTTTTGGTGTGTCTATTTTTTTCTTTATTTCACTAATTGCTTTTTCCTTTCCAAATGTCTTGTATGTTCTTACTATATTATCTGCGAAATTAGCAAGTGGTGGTAATGAATCATATTGAGGGAGTTGTGATAATATATGCTGTCGTTTTTTATATTCAAAAACCATTGTTAAAATATTTGTAGGAGTATCATCAAGTTGAAACATAGAGTTAGCCATTTTTTTATCATCGATTATTGTGTTAATAAAATCCAAACCATGCTGATCCCAGAATATATCTAGTATTCTATTTGCATTTACGTCGGTGACAATTAATGGTTCCTCGATTTTGTCTAATATAAATTCTAGAGCTGATTTTTCATATTTGTTAGGTTTTAGGGCTTCTACAAATCTTTTTATATCTGAGCCATATGATACTCCGTCTAAAACTAATATTTTTTCTTCTGATTGTTTTATTATTTCTTCTTGCTTTTTAATATTTTTATTTATAAAATCGTAATCTGAAAGCTTCCCTGAAAGATAATTTTTTAATAATTCTGATATTTTTTTTGTTTCACTTTTTCTTTGCTGGGTTACTTGAGAGATAACATCAATTTGAAAATCATCTGATAAATTTGGTATAAGCATGTATTTCGAGATATTAAATATAGTGTTTTTTGTTGCTTTTGAGCAATCCTTACAAATTGCTATTATAGTATCTGCGGATTTCCAGTTTATTCTTAAATAATCTTCGTTATGAAACTCTTGTTTTTTTGCTTTTTCAGGGTTTATATGTTTGCAGTAAACAACGTTGTTTTTATTTGAAAAATCTAATTTTTTTATTATAAATTTTATAAAATCTTTTGGTGGATTTGCTTTAACTCCTGAACTAACATATCCGTTATCCCAAGAATATATATATAGGTTTTTTTTAAAAGAAAGGTCTTTTAATCCAAGTAATCTCCATATGGGGTTATCAAAATGTTGTATGGCTATTAATTTTTCTTTTTCAGCTTTTCCACGTTGAGCGTATGTTATATCACCAGTGGGAAATTTTATTACGCCAAGGTATGGGGCTTTTTCTGCTATTGCAAGGGATAATGTTCCAGCTAGAGCTGCCTCCAAACCTTTTTTATTTGAAAGTTTTTCAAGTTTATCTGTATCATCTTTATATCGAGTTACTTTTTCTAATCGTTTCTTGGTTTTTATAAAATATTTTTCACAACCTGGATCGATGCATTCTGGTAGGATTAAATAAGGGTCATCACGAAGCTTCTTTGCATTTTCTATTAATTTTTTTTCCTGAGTTTTTGTTGCTGTTCTAGCAAAAGTTCTTACTTTTCTTATTTTCTTAACCATTGGAATATCCGATAAAAGAAAGGTATTAAAGTATGTTACGTTGGCAACGGAGAAATATTTTTTATAACAGGAATGATGATTGATAATTTTTCTATCATATAGAATTGACCTATGTTTCCAAAAATTATTAACATGATTTTTTTCAATTATTTTTTTCCAGTGTTGATACTATTTTCAAATTTTTTTCTATCCTTCCTATTTTAATGGTTAATTCTCACCTGTAATTATCTTTGGAATCTTTAGATTTTCTTATTAATCCTTTTAAAACATTCCACATGGGTATCTTTTTCATATAATCTTTATAATTATCACCAAATTTTGTTATGTTGAATTCATCTTCTTTTTTAGACGCCATCCAGAAACAAATAATCGCTGTTATACCCATTATCACAGAGATAATAGATTGAATAGCTAATATTTGACTAACTGCCCATATAGCTAACCCAAAATATAACGGATGCCTGATCACTCCAAATATTGTTCCAACAATTAAAATATTTGTATCTTCAATTCCTTTTTTTGGTTTTCCTTTAATCTTCAATGTAATTAGTGAAATAATTGCGATTGCTATTGCTAGGTAAAGGAGAATATTTCCGGTTAATTGAACAATTGGTGATATTGCTTTTCGGTACCAATCAAATAAGCCGAAAATAAGTAGAGATAAACAGAGTCCTATGCCGCATCCTGCGTAGATTTCAAAAATTCTATGGTTTGGAATCGAACCAATTACCCAATGTAGGATAAAACCAATCCAAATAATAGCACAGATTACATAAACCCAAATATACATTTTTATTACCCTCTATATAAGGTTATAACTTATTCTAATTTAGTATTTTTTTTTAATAAACCTACCTACATTAAATAAATATAATTTCTGGAAAAAAATTATCGCTATGGTATTTAGCACATTTTAAGTAAATATTTAAGAAATCAAATTAAATAATCTTAATAATATAAAGGTATAAAGGAGATGAAAAAATATGGAAAATTTGGATTGGAGGTTGAGGATCACCGTATTGTGGATTTTTCTAGCAGTAAGTATATCAGCGGCGATGATATTATACATCATGTCACCGGGGATAGTTGAGGAAATAATCAATGGTGAAATGGAAGGAATGGAAATTACTTCGTGGATTTTTATAATTTTTGCACTATTTTGGCTTATTCCCTTAATAATGGCTTTCCTTACGTTGGTGCTAAAAGAATCTATAAATCGTTGGTCAAATTTTATTATAGGTCTATTTTTTTTGCTTTTTTTACTCCGTTGATATATCGTGTCATTTAAGTAGAGGTGAAGAATTTGGAGGTAATGCTTTAGTGGGTATTGTGGGTATAATAGTTGCACTGTTAATATCCTGGCATGCATGAAAATGGCCTAAAATGGAATCTAAAAAGAGAACATGAATTTCTTAATTTTTTAACCAGTTAAGATCTTTTGTTTGAAATACATAATTCTTTTATATATATGGATTTACAAAAATGTTAAAAATCCTTAATATTTTTTATATATAAATAATACAATAGAGATAATACAAAAATAGTTAGAACGAATGAAAATATTGAAAATATACAATTTTCTGATATTTCTAATAGGCTTTTTTGATTAATAAATTTGTTAAAGGAGTTTGGGAGGAAGGTAATATGAAACAATGATAAAACCTTAGAACCTTCCTTTCACTCCAATCCTTAATTATTTTAATTGTTATATTAATATTTTTCCTAAATTATATACGGCAATTGTCTAATTTTTGATTCTTTTTAGAAGATTCTTTTATCTAATTTAGAAAAATTTCCATACCTGGATCTCTTTTACTGAAATAAGTTCATTCTCTTCATAGGCTTTGACGGTAATCGTATGTTTATGTTTAAGCAAATATCTTTCATTCCAGTTCCATTCATAAGGTTCTAAAGTATCTGATGATTTAAGATTGTTATCTACGAAAAACTCTACTTTATTAACAACCATAGGATCCTCCCAATAATAACCGTGCACAAACGCTTTAATTTCAATATTGCCAAAAACAATTGGTTTAATAAACGGTACCAGTAATTTATTTTTAACATAAACTGCTTTCAGAGGCTTTAATATATCAACGTCGATATATCGAGGCAACGACAAATTAACCCAGAGTGTCTTATTTTCCCCAACGTCGTTACGATATGTTCTTTCCCATGGATAACCATCTCCAGGATAAGTTTCAAGATATATTTCCCCGGGCACGGTATTAATGCTGTAAAAACCAAGTTGATCTATCTCAGAACTTTTACTGTATCTACGTCCTTCATCGTCAAGCCATTCAAGATAAACTCTGATATCTTTAAATGGTTCATCGGTTTCAAAATCAGTGACGTATCCACATACTACCGAATTTTCAGGAGGAAGTGCATCTAGAGAGACGTTAATCCATAGAATGCTGTTTTCTTTGACCTTAAACCATTCGGTACTCTTAGAAAAATAATTATCTTCATGAAAACGAAGAGTTACATAACCTTCTAATACGTTGAAAGAGAAAAATCCAACGGAATTACTTCTTATCCACTCGTAATCACGGTTAAAGGCATCAGATTGCCATTCAATTTCAACAAAAGTGTTTTTAATCGGGTCATTTGTTTTAGAATCCTTGACATATCCACAAACAATTGCATCCACTTTGTAATTTTCACCTTCTAACTGCTTGCATTTAGATTCCAGACTGTAATTATTACTTATATCTATTGTCCTAGCATTGTGGTTTTCATTTTGTCTCAGTTCGAGCAAAGGAAGTTCAGCAGGATATCCATCATAGATTTTTGGATGCTGCCAGAAACATCTTGGTTTAGTATAAAAAAAAGCCTCTTCTGCAGTGATTATACCATCCTTATTCCTGTCAGCAAATCCTTTTAATCCATCAATTATAAAATGGGAAAAACGATCTGCTATTGATACCTCGTATTCTTGACTAGACATGATAACTACTCGTCCCTTTCCAGAGATATCTTCAGCAAATCCTTCCATCCATTTTATAGGAGACATATGTATTGCAGAGTAGGGAAACATGCATTTATTCGTTCCAACATTTAAAGAGTCATTAAATCCACCAGCATAGCAGCTATCGACAATGAGACACACTCCTTGAGATTCTAGACGATTTAATATAAAATTCAATTCATCATCCCAAATAAAAGAAAATGGAGGAACCTGATATGTATATCCCCAATAACTCATGAGAGCTTCGTCGAATCCATCGGCTTCATCATAGGGTGGAATATCCCTAGTAAGAGGAGAACCATGGGTGGAAATATATATAAGCGAAATGTCATCGTTATTCTCCTTTTTATCTAACCATCTAAAACCACGAATGATATTTGGTACCGTTGCATTCTCTCCTTTTATAACTTTTATATGGTCTGCAGACCAATAGGAAGAATCAAGAAGTACATCATATAAATCATCAATTTCTTTTAACATTGACGGTCTATGTGCTTCGATGTTATCACCGTAGACACCAACTGCAATCAATAACGCCCAATATTCTGTCCCTACATCAACAGATAATGTGGTATTACCTTCTAAAAAACACGTTTTTAAATCTGTAAGAGCTGTTGATGGGACAATACTCACTGTGATGAAAACGCCTATGGCTGTTAGGGTTATTACTTTTTTAAGTAAGGATTTCTGCATAAGGGTCCTCCCTATTACATCTATCAATGATTTAGTATATAATAGTTATGCAATCTCACAGATTCTTCCTAGATACAAAACATAACAAATTATTCTATTGATCTCATTTTAGAAATGGTGCTTAATAATAAAATTTTGACGTTATAAATGAATTGTGATTCATGAATATCGATGATTTTAAATATTATTTTAAATATCATTATTATTATTAAAGAGGATAAGTAATTATGAAGAGTAAGGCGAAAAAAACTATAACGCTTTCTTTATCAATTTTTATTATGTTGTTGTTATTAACCCCTGTATATTTGGGTGCAATAAATAGCAATAATCGAACTGAGCAGAAAGATTTCTCATTCAGATATTCATTAAGCTTTTCTGAAAAAGACTTCTGTTTTGAAAATGTATTAGGATACGACACTATAAATTACAAAGACAATGGACAACTTAACGAAATTGGAAAACCTATGTTACCAATTAAAAACATAATGATTGCACTACCGCAAGATATTACCGTAACTAATATTCGCATTATAAATAAAGAAATAAAAGAGATTCTGGGAAAATATTCAATTCTTCCAGTTCAACCACCTCAACTATTGGATTCGTCTATAAAAAAACAAATAGTTACTCATCGCAATAACTTAGTATACCAATCAAGTAATGAATATCCTTATGAATCAGTAAAGTTAATTAGACAAACTGACCTTGCTGGACAAAATATTGCAGTTATATCTATATATCCTATTCATTACATCCCAAGCTTAGAATTAATAAAATTAACAACCTCAATTGAATTTGTTGTCGAAGGAATTACTGGTAATACATGTAAAGATTATCTTCCAAAAGGTATTTCAGATAATGGAAGAAAAATGTATCAGAAAACCATTGAAGAATTAGTTATCAATCCAGAAGATGTAAAACTACGTATTTTAAAATTTAACCGTCAAAAAATTAGTGACGATTCATGTAGTTACGATTACGTAATAATTACCAATTCAAGTTGGGTAAATGCGTTTCAACCACTTGCAGATTGGAAAACAAAAAAAGGTATTCCCGCAAAAATTGTAACTACTGATTGGATTTATGAAAATGAGAATTATAGTGGCTCTAATAAAGAAAAAATAAGAGCATTTATCCAAGACGCCCATATCAATTGGAGCACAATCTACTTTTTATTAGGTGGTGATGCTGACTACATACCCTATCATACCACAAATTACCTAGGAGATAATATCCCCACTGATACTTATTATTCAGACTATGATGATGATTGGACTTGTGAGGTCCATGTTGGCCGAGCATCAGTTTATAAAGTTGGAAATGGAACTGGTGGAATCGAAACTTTCGTAAATAAGTCATTGACCTATGAAAAAAATCCACCATTAACAAACTACTCAAAAAACATATCCTTATTTGGCTTTGATTTAGATTATAAAACAGAAGGGGAAGACTGTAAAATTGACATAGCTGATTTATACATACCCGCAAATTGGTCGATAAGTACAGTTTACGATAGTCATAGTGGTAACCACGAAGATATGGTTGATCAAGTTGTAAACAATGGACAAAATCTAATTAATCATATTGATCATAGTAGTGATGACTATATGGGAACAGGATATGTAAATCACAATTGGGGACTTTCTAGTTCTGAAGTAGATGCTTTTAGTAATGGTATAAAACAGAGCATTTGGTATTCAATAGGATGTTGGGCTTGTGCATATGATTATGATAATTGTATCGCTGAACACTTTGTTAGGGATAGTGATGGAGGTGGTGTTGCATTTATCGGTAATTCAAGATATGGTTGGTACGCGCCGGGTTATGACGATTATTATTCATTAAGATACGATCGCTATTTTTTTAGATCGTTTTTCGATCAAAATCACTACAAGCTTGGTGATCTGTTTTCTGATCATAAAATGGATGCTTATAACAGTTTGAATCAAAGTGATTATAATAAATATATTTTTACTGAACTAACGCTTCTTGGTGATCCTGAGTTACCGCTTTGGAAAGAAAATCCATTATGCCTCAATGTCACTTTCCCTGATACTCTTCCAATCAATTCATCAACTTTTACTGTTCATGTAGATACTTCTGAAGGAATAGATGTTAATAATTCTTATATTTGTCTATGGAAAGATAATGAAGTGTATCTAACTGGTTATACAGATGAATCAGGTAATAAAACTTTTAACCCTGCCCCTGTTACAACAGGTGTAATGAATGTTACAGTAACAAAACAAAATTTCTTACCATTTGAAGGAGAATCCGAAGTAATTCTACTAAATTATCCACCGTACCCACCATCAGATCCTAATCCTACAAATGGTTCTACGGGGGTAAGTATTGATGCTGATCTTTCATGGATTGGTGGTGATCCCGATGACGATCCAGTAACATACGATATTTATTTTGGTGAAACTAATCCACCACTAATAGTTGTTAATAATCAGTCTGAAACAACTTATGATCCTGGAAAAATGAATTATAATACCACCTTTTATTGGAAAATAAAAGCTTGGGACAATAGCAGTGAATTTAACGAAGGTCCAATTTGGAAATTTTCTACAGAAAAATTGACAAATACTCCCCCATTTCCACCTTCAGATCCCAATCCTACAAATGGTTCTACGGGGGTAAGTATTGATGCTGATCTTTCATGGACCGGTGGTGATTCAGATGGAGACAATGTATCATATGATATAAAATTTGGCGATACAAACCCTCCTTCTATAGTTGCAAGAAATCAAACCAGTACCACTTATAATATTGGGACAATGGAATATAATACAAGTTATTATTGGCAGATTGTTGCTTGGGATACCCAAGGTGATTTTACTAATGGTCCAGTATGGAATTTCACTACAGAATCTAATACTCCACCAAATACACCACAAATTTCTGGTCCTTCATCAGGAACTATTGACATATCTTACCAATATACTTTTGTAACAACAGATCCTAATGGAGACGATGTCTATTATTATGTTAAATGGGGTGACGGTCAAGTTGAAGACTGGTTTGGTCCTTATAAATCTGGGGAAGAGGTAATAATTAACCATACTTGGACAATACTTGGTTCCTATGTCATATCTGCAAAAGCAAAAGATGTTTATGGAGCAGTTAGTGAGTGGGGAAAAATAGAGGTTACTATGCCGAAAAATAAAACGTTCAATTTTCCTATACTTAATTGGCTTTTTAACCGTTTTCCAAATGCATTTCCTATACTGCGGTATATGCTAGGAATATAAGCTTCCTCTCTTCTTACTTTTTCTTAATTAATCTTATTTATACCATTTTTGTTATAGAATTTTAGGAGGAAGAATATGAAAAATCTATTATCATTTATAGTGTTTAATATTTAAGTCTAAGCGGATTTGGATTAGTTGCAACAACATAAGTTGAAATCCCAGCAAAACTTGGTGAATTTAAAGTAGAGGCTAGAAGCGGATTAGATGTCACAGTTAAAATGACAAACAACGGAAACATGGATTATGAAGAACAAGGAAACGTAACTACAACAATAAGATGTATCCCGGCGACATTAATTGGACAGATGATCCCCGTCCATCCAATACCAATACCCTTCCCAGCCAGTAGCGGTTCAGTAGAAGTAATCACAGGTTTTATTCTTGGTTTTATTGTTGCCACAGTATGTATAGAAGTATATTTGGACTGTGACGGCGAGCCAGATGATGATAATGCAGATTATTCAATAAAATTATTAATGTTATTTACGTTACAATTAACATTGGTTGGTTTTATATTAAAATTGGAAAAATATAAATAGATGCTAATCCTTAATATAATTATATCTATATTGATAGAAAAAGATTTAAATAGTGTAAATGGATTAAAAAAACAAAAATAGGGAGTATGATAAAATGAAAAATAATTTATTTAAAAGAAGCTTGGTTGGTGCAGTAATCTTATTATTTATCGGATTGAGCATTACATCAAGTATAAGTGGATCATATGGTAAAATAAACAATCAATATGCTATTATTTATCCCGGGTCTTCACCATTAAGTATTAGTTTAATAGCCTATTGGAAATTTGATGAAGGCTCCGGTACTGTTGCACATGATTCTTCTGGAAATGATTACGATGGTGCAATCCATGAAGCCACATGGACTAATGGATATTCTATTTATGCTCTAGATTTTAACGGCGTAAATGCATATGTTGATATGGACACGCATTCATTAAATCTAGGCTTCAATAAGGGTGATGATTATGAAATTTCAGCTTGGATAAAAACGGAATCCACTGAACCCGGTGTTGTTTATTGTATTAGTAA
>SMTZ1_10001719_pt1 | contig 29184 bp, 23 predicted proteins | sample DeeMarSWOR136_30_FD_25667 | JGI IMG/M metagenome (IMG submission 25667) | reverse complement strand
CTGTTGTGGCATCGAGTACGAGGAGTTTACGCCTGTTCGCCCCTAGAAGCTTCCGATCGAGGATCACCCCAATTTTTGCGAGCTCCTTCATCAGCGTCTCTTTATTGTGGAGCCTTCCCGCTGTATCGATTAAAAGGTCTTGGACCCCCCTGCTTACCGCCGCGTCACAGGCATCGAATACCACCGCTCCCGCGTCGGAACCCTGAAACTGTCGGATAACCGGTACATCCGCGCGCTTGCTCCAGATGAGGAGTTGCTCAATTGCAGCATCCCGATAGGTGTCAGCCGCTGCGATGAGGACATTGCGTCCCGCCTGCTTCAGCTTGTAGGCTAGCTTTCCCACAGACGTCGTCTTCCCGGTTCCGTTTACGCCGAAGATGAGGTGGGCGGTGAGCCCGTCCCCCTGTTCTCTGGGATAACTGAGTTCCATCTTCTCTTTGATTATTTCCTTAAGGAGCATCGAGGTATTCTCTTCGCTGGATGAGAAGGTGTGCTCCCGAAGCTCGTCAAGAATCTCTTCTGTGAACTCGACCCCGAAGTCTGCAGTAATCAGGAGCTCTTCGATGTCTACAATTATCTCCTCTTTTTCCTTTTTCCCTCCGAATATGCGGTTGAGCCGCTCTCCCAATTTGAACTTCATCTCTCTCTCGTCGTTTCTCCTGTCCCCGGAATTATGTCCGGGCCCTTTTTGTACAGGGTAAAATAGTGTATCAGCTTTGAAAAGGAAAAGACAAAAATTCCCGCAGTCACCGCAGAGGAGATATAGAAAAGCGTTGAAAGGGTATTCGCGGTGGAAAGGGACTCCCTGTACCGCTCATCGTTACTCTCCTTCCTGTAAAGGTCTGCTTTCTGCTCATAGATCGTTTTCTGCACGCCCAGGAGTATGCTCACTCCAGTCATCCCGATTCCGGTATAGGAGAGGATCTTCGCTTGTCGCTTCAGCCGCTCGGCCCTGTCATACAGACGCTCCCCCTCATCAGCGGGCAGAAGGCGTAGCGTGACTGCAGCTTTCTCCCCTTCTAAAAGGTCTACGATGCCAATCGATTCCTCTCTGTATCCTTGCCTTCGCAGGGTGACCACGGAATTGCGAGAAGGAACCAGTATACGCAGGGGGGTTTGCCCGGCATACCGCTCGTCTACGTACACGGCTGCATCCTGCGGTTCGGTATCGAGGTAGAGTTCACCCAATCCCTCCTTTTTCCTGAGCACTGCACTAAGACGAAACCCATCCTCAGTGAGGGTGAACATATCCGTGTACTCCTCATATCCGTTACGGGTGACGCTCACCCTGTGCCTTCCAGCGGGTAGGAGGATTCCCTCTACCCTGCCGATACCTGCAGCAATTCCATCGATGAAAATAAATGCATCTTCAGGCTCGGCTTCAACGCTCGCACTGTAAGTCTGGTAGCGAAGGAGCCTTTTCAAAAAGGGAGAAATGTAGGACTGCGGATCGGTCAATAGTCGCTCAACAGGGAGCGTATCCGTATACTTTGTTACGGTCCGATGGAGCATCCCGTTATAGGTTGAGAGAGTAATCTCTACCCTATCTTCTGGTAGGAGAGTAACGCTTCCCGACAGGAAGAGGGGCCAGAAATCCGGTGTGTAGGGACCCTTCTCGACCACGGGAGTCATCCTGTACCCGATTTGCCCTTCAGCTTCCTGGAACGCCTCCGAATACATGGGCTCCTCCGAACGCTGGCGGAGAAAGGTTCGCTCCTCATCGGTGAGCGTGAGGAAGGGGACGAGGAGAAGCGTGGTGTAGAGGGAGGAGCGTACACTGTCTGCAAGATAGTCATGGCCCGGCTCTTCGGGACTCTTGATGTTCCCAACTACGACCCGTCTCTGAAGGAACACGTTGAAGCTTGAGAAACCGGGGAGTGCAGTGGAGAGGAAACAGAGCAAAATGGCACATACAAGGAGCTTTTTCATCTCAGTCTATCCTGTAAAGCACCTATTCAGTGGAAACAGGTAAAGGGGTATCTGCCAGATGTACAGTTTATCGGCATGCACCTTCCTTCATTCCTGTATTTATAATTGTATACTGATTAATTAAAAGCCAACAAATATTTTCTGATTGCAGTGTTTATTCACAACGACCCAATTAGTCATTGGTGAATGATTCTCACGAATTATTCTCCACGACCTAATTATTCGGAAGATTTTTCAACGCAGCGTCGATGAAGAGGTCGATATCGCCATCCATCACGTCCTCAACTTTGCCCGTCTCCACACCTGTTCTCAGGTCTTTGACAAGGGTATACGGTTGAAATACGTAGGAACGGATCTGGTTTCCCCATGAGATGTCCTTTTTATTCTTCTCAATCTCCTCCTTCTCCCTGTCCTGCTCCTGTCTGTAGTGCTCATAGAGCTTGGATCTGAGTATCTTCATGGCCATATCCCTGTTCTTGTGCTGTGAACGTTCGTTCTGGCACTGTGCAACGATACCGGTGGGAATGTGGGTGATCCGAACCGCAGAGTCGGTGGTATTCACATGTTGACCGCCGGCTCCCTGGGAGCGGTAGGTATCGATTTTCAGATCTTTTTGATCGATCTCGATGACGATCTCATCGTCAACCTCAGGCAGGACGAACACAGAAGCGAAAGAGGTGTGCCTCCGCGCATTTGAGTCGAAGGGAGAGATCCTTACAAGCCTGTGTATGCCGATTTCCGTTTTCAGGTAACCGTAGGCGTAAATTCCTTCTATGTATACGGTGACCGATTTAATACCGGCCTCCTCTCCCGGGAGTATGTCCACGATTTCCGTTTTAAAGTCGTTGTTTTCACACCACCGGAGGTACATACGGAGGAGCATTGAAACCCAGTCACAGGCTTCGGTCCCGCCGGCACCGGAGTGGATGGTGAGATAGGAGTTCACCCGGTCATTTTCTCCAGTGAAAATGGAGAGCTTTTCGAGCTTGTCTACCTCTTCGGTCAATCTTTTGATGCTTTCTTTTATTTCAGGTTCGAGGCTTTCCTCTTCCTCCTCGAGGGCAAGAGAGTAGAGATCATAAAGCTCCTCAACCTGCTTTTTCAGCGAAATCCAGGGCTCCACCAGGGACTTGATCTTCTTAATCTCCTTAGTGATTGACGTCACTGCATCCCTATCACCCCAGATGTCCGGATTATTCAGTTTCTGTTCAAGTTCTTTTCTCTTTTCGATGAGGTTGCCCACCTCAAAGACGATCCCACCCTTCGAGTGAGATTGTTCTGATATTCTCCATGTCTTCCCTGTAATCGGTTAACATCCCTATCACCCCTTTCTTCTTTATGTAAACAACTTATCGCCGCATCCTGATGAAATCAACTACTTTTCATTAACCGGAGGAGAAGATAGAATGCCGGAAAAAAACTTGACCTCGGGATTGGAGATTTCATAAATTCCCACCGACACGATGAAAACAATTGATGAAGCCCTGGATTACCTCTACAGTTTCGTCAATTATGAAACTGACGCGAGCTACTCCTACGACACAATCCACTATAATGTTGACCGCACGGTCACGCTCCTCAAAGCTCTCGGAGCTCCTCACAGGGGTATGAAGACGATCCATGTTGCGGGAACAAAAGGGAAAGGATCGGTCTGTCAGATCCTGAGTACCCTGCTGAGGGTGCAGGGTATTTCCACCGGACTTTTTACCTCACCTCACATTGAGCGGGTGAACGAGAGGATCAGTGTGAACGGTGTGGAAATACTCGACGGGGAAATTATCGAGCTTTTGAATATGTTTCCCCCGCTCATCAGGACCTTTCCTCAGGACAACCATCCCACCACATTTGAGATCCTCACCGCAATGGCCATGCACCATTTCAAGAAAAAGGGTGTATCCTACGCTGTCCTTGAAACCGGGATGGGAGGGAGGTTCGACTCAACGAACTTCTGCGACCCCGACATTTCGATCATCACATCTGTAAGCTATGATCATATGGACAAGCTGGGTGAGCGTATCGAGCAGATCGCATTCGAAAAGGCTGGCATTATCAAACCGGAAAGGCCCGTGGTGGTGGGGTATCAGGTGTATGATGTGATTGACATCTTCAGAAAAAAAGCGAGGGAAATGAGAAGTCCCTTTCATGTGGTGTCGGAACTCGCAACCTACGAAATAGAGAGCTTGACTCCGCAGGGAACGTGGGTTTCTGCGACAATAGGGAAAAGAAGGCTTACGGATCTCTTTATTTCTCTGCCTGGAAAACACCAGGTGGAAAATGTGCTCGTCGCGCTTGTCTCGCTTTATATAATTGATATGCTCCCTGGTAATGGAAAAATCAGGGTTGCACTGAGGGAGGTATTTTTACCCGCCCGTCTCGAGTATTTCGAACTCAAAAGGCGATATCTCCTCGACTCGGCACATAATGGAGATTCTGCCAGGGTCCTCGCCGAATCGGTGAGGAACGCTTACAGGAGAAACCGTCTTTTCACGGTGGTCGGCATCGTTAAGGGGAAGGATGTGAGGGAGATTCTCGCACAGCTTGCGCCGATTTCCGATGAGCTCATCGTCACTGAGCCCCTCACGCACAAGGAGCTGGATACGGAGCAGGTGTTCACGGTGGCGCGGGAGCTCTTTCCAGGGGCACTCCTCATGAAGGATATCCACGAGGCCATAGGCTATGCGGAACAGCAGTCTTGCGAGGAGGACCTGATACTCATTACCGGATCTTTCTACACGACCGCTCCTGCGCGGAGCTTTCTCCTTGAACGTGCAGGGAAGAGTGCTGCTTTCTGAACAGGAAGGTACAGAGGTTTTTTAGATGCAGACAACGTAAAAACTGAAGGAGCTTTCTTGCAGTGATTGTATATTGTGAGTAAAATCATCAAAGAAAAGGGTTGAACGGACTGATGAAGATCATTCTCGCTCCAACGGATTTCTCAGAGAGGTCGGAGTATGCTTTCAATCTCGCTGTGGATCTTGTAGATAAGTTCGGTGCAAAGATCATTCTTTCCTATGTAATTCCACAGGAATAGACCTGCTTCACCCGGGAAAACATGGTGGGAAATAAGTTTAGCATACCGGGATTCAGCGATGGGGGGTTGATCGATCGGTGAAAGGAAAAGATGCTGAAGGAGTTCGTAAAGCTCTTTCCCGATTATAAAAAAGAAGCATCGAAGTAGAACCAGAGGTTGTGATCGGTAGCCGGGTGGAGTATATCCTCAAAGCGGTCAAGGAGCATGCAGTAGACCACATCGAAATGGAAACTCACGGGAGAACCGGTATAAACCTTGCTTTCATCGGAAGTGTTGCTGAAAAGATGGTGCGGCACTCTCCTGTACCGGTAACACGGTAAAGGTTCCGGGTTTCAAGCAGGAAGTGCAGTGATGAGCGTAGCATGGAGTAGTTAAATAAGCCGTTTCTGCAGCTTTTTTTTCACCTCCTCGCCGATTGCAATCCCCTTTTTCGTCCGTTTGATCGCGAAGACGAGCTCCAGGTCTTTGAGCTGTTTTTCCGGAACGGGAGGGGACTTGTCCACCTGGACCATCATGAAAAATCCCTGCGCCTGCCTGAGGGATTCTTCGATCTTGTGGATGTTCAATTCGCTATTTTCACCGTTCAGGCAGACCATGCATTTTTGTACGAGGGCGTACCCCAGGTTGCTGCAGGTGAGTCGGTAGCTGATCGCGTCCAGCTTACCGTGGGCAAGGAGGAGTCGGTCGTACTCATGAGCCTGGGTAAGGGTTTGAATGGCGCTCTCCCAGTCTTTTTTGAGTATAAAAAGTACGCCAAGGGTATCCAAAACCGCGGATCTGAGGGAGATGGTTTCATCGCTTTTCTCATCGAATTCATCAAGCAGGGCATTCGCGAGATTTGTAAGCCTGAGACCATAATCGATGTTTTCACCGAGCTTTGAAAAAAGATACCCGATGAAGTTCAGGGTTGAGATCTGCAGATGTATGATCTCCTTGTCGATGAGCCGGTCGTTGTTTGCGATCTTTTCATCGATGATTGCATTGATACGTGCGAGAATGAGCTTGGAGAGGAAGAGCGATACCCGATAGTCGCCGTTATGAAATGCGATTTTCGAATAGTGCACCAGGGCGTCAAGCCCCTTGTCCTCGATACCGATTTCTACATCCTTGAGCACCGATTGAAAGATGTTAAGGTAGTTATCCCGCATCTCGTGGGTTTCTACAAGCAGTCCAGAGAGGAAATCGTTCAATATTTTTCCGATTTTGTACAGCTCTTCGTTTTCTATGTCAGGGAAGCTGCCGTTTTTGAGTTTGATGGAGAGGGTTCCCGTTTTCCCCGGGAGCTCAAAGTAGTGGTACCTGGAGGATTCCTTTTCTTCCATAATGGAAAAGTCACTCTTCGGTTTACGTCTAATGTATAAATCATAGGACAAAAAGTCAAAAGAATCTCTCCCACACCGGTGAGAGAGTACAGAAGGCGATTTTACTCTATTTGTATCATTCGATGGCGTTCTATTTCTGAGTAATTCTGAGGAGCATTCATCCTGGTAATCTTCTCCTGCCGACTCTCCTCAAAGTATACGCTCATCCGGTAGATATCATGAAGGAGAGGGCGAGGGCCTTGTCGATGATGTGGATGTTTTCCACGGGAAATGTGGGATCAACGTCGAGGTCGAGAGGGGCAAAGTTTAAAATACCTTTGATTCCATTCTCTATGAGTGTTTTTGCTACCTCATTTGCCACTTCTTTGGGAACCGCGATTATGGCGATATCAATGTTGTGCATTTTTACGTATTCACCGAGCACCTTCACGTCGTAGATGGTGACTCCGTTGATCTTCTCTCCGATGAGAACGGGCTTTATATCGAAAAGCGCTTCCAGCTTGAAGCCGTTCTCTCCGAAGGCGTTGTAGCGGGTGAGCGCTCTGCCGATATTTCCCACTCCGACTATTATCATCTTTCGTTCGGTGTTTATGCGGAGGATATTTGCAAGCTCCTGTTTCAGTTTCTTTACATTATATCCGTATCCCTGCTGTCCAAAATCTCCGAAATAGCTCAGGTCAAGCCGTACCTGAGAGGCAGAAGACCCCATGAGATCACCCAGTTTTTTCGACGATATCTTTTCTCTCTGGTTTTCCAACCAGTCGAAATAACGGTAGTAGCGGGGGAGACGTTCAATCACAACTTTGGTTCTTCCTATGATAAGATAAATTAAATATTTGTCAATATTTTTTCGCACTCTGTTATAATTCCTTTGATTCTCTACGCTCATCTGTTATATTGAAAGTATCATTTCTGGGGGTGTAGCTCAGCCGGGAGAGCGCTTGCTTCGCATGTAAGAGGCCGTGGGTTCGAATCCCATCACCTCCACACTTGCATTTTCTATGTATTCTGACCATAATAAGCCACTCATCGTTCAGAGCGACCGGTCCCTCCTACTCGAGGTAAACAACCCCTCCTTTGAGGCAGCGCGGGATTCCCTTCTCAGGTTCGCTGACCTTGAGAAAAGTCCGGAGTATATTCACACCTACAGGCTGACCCCTGTCTCGTTATGGAACGCGGCTTCCAGTGGCATGGTCTACGAGGATATCATGGGGGAGCTCACGCGATTCGCCAAATACGAGATCCCGAAAAATATAGCCGTACAGATTCGGCAGTGGCTGCTCCGATACGGGAGACTGACTCTCCTGCGAAAGGGTGAATACCTCTGCCTCGAGAGTGACAATCCTGCCCTGTTTCTCGAGGTGGTGGAGCATAAAAAAATTAAAAGGTACGTCCACAGGGTTGAAAGCTCCAGTCGTGCGGTTTTGCTTGAGTGGTCAAGAGGACAGATCAAAAAGGAATGCATCGACCTGGGCTACCCTGTGATTGACAGGGCAGGGTATGCCCATGGAGAGCCCCTCCCCTTTTCGCCGGACAGAGAACTCACACTGCGAAAGTATCAGGAGGATGCGGTCGGAGTTTTCTTGAACTACGAGCGAACGGGTGGAAGCGGCATCATTGTGCTCCCCTGCGGATCAGGGAAGACGGTGGTCGGGATTGGAGTCATGGCCAGAATATGTGAAACCACCCTTATCCTTGTGACCAACATTACCGCTGCACGCCAGTGGAAGCAGGAGCTCATGCGTAAGACAACGCTCGGAGAGGAGCAGATCGGTGAATACTCGGGAGAGGCAAAACAGATACGGCAGGTCACGGTAGCCACCTATCAGATACTCACCTACCGGAAGCGTGTAGAGGAGGATTTTCTCCACCTCTCCGTGCTCAACAGGGAAAATTGGGGACTGATTATTTACGATGAGGTGCATCTTCTCCCCGCTCCCGTGTTCCGCTTTGCGAGCGAGGTGCAGGGGAGGCGTCGGCTCGGACTTACCGCCACACTCATCAGGGAGGACGGGAAGGAAAGGGATGTGTTCTCGCTTATCGGTCCGAAAATCTTCGACGTTCCCTGGAAGGTGCTCGAGAAACAGGGGTGGATATCTCAGGCATTCTGCACGGAAATTCGCTGTGATCTTCCCGAGGAAGAGCAGTATACGTATGCCCTTGAAAACCGGAGGGAGAGGTTCAAGCGTGCCTCTGTAAATAGAAAAAAATATGAGGTTGTCAAGTATCTCCTTAGAGCTCACAGGAACGACAGCATTCTTGTCATCGGTCAATACATTAAACAACTCGAACACATTGCGGATGAACTTACGGTACCGATCATCACAGGGAAAACGAAGAACACCGAACGGGATGTACTCTATGAACGGTTCAGAAAAGGGGAGATCAAGACACTCATCGTGTCAAAAGTGGCAAACTTTGCTGTTGATCTGCCGGATGCGAACGTCGCAATCCAGATATCGGGAACCTTCGGTTCTCGTCAGGAGGAGGCCCAGCGTCTTGGAAGGATCCTGAGGCCGAAGAAAAAGGTGAAGGCACATTTTTACAGTGTTGTCACCAGGAACACCGAAGAGGATCAGTATGCGGAAAAGAGGCAGCTCTTCCTTACCGAGCAGGGGTACAGCTACGAAATTGTCGATGAAAAAGATCTGGAAGACAAAATTCCACACGACAGGATTCGGCAAGACAGGAGCCCGCTCTAAACTCCAGGGGAATCTGGAAGTGTCTCTCATTTTCCAGTTGAAATTCCTTTCCATTTGGGTACAATGAAAAGGCGACTCAGCACCTTCGTCTGTCTTGTCCGGGGCCGAAAAATCGGTATACAATTCATTCTCTGTATACTATATTTCAAGCTGATAACCGTCATGAAAAGGGCATAGAATGAGCTTCCGTAAGACGGCTGTAATCATCATCCTATTTTTCCTCACCATTCTGCTCTTCACACAGTGTGAAAAAAAGCAGCCCCTCGAGATCACCCTCCCTGAAGGCAAAAAAGCCGAAATTATCTTCCTCGTAGGGGAGGTATTCGTCACCTCAGAAGCGGGTATCTGGATTAAGGCGAAGGTCGGTGACATCCTCAGTGAAGGAACAAAAATACGAACGAATGAAAACAGCTACTGTGAGATTGTTATAAATTCCGGAACGATTTTCAGAATGAAAGACCGGAGTGAGCTCCAGCTCGTCATGCTTCCGTCGGATGAAAAGCGGAACAAATCCTACATCCAGCTCGCTAAGGGCGCGCTCTTTTCTAAAGTTCACCGCATCACCTATAGGGGCGAAGATACTGTCGCCACTTCCACTTCCACCCTCGGTGTGCGAGGCACCGAATATCTCGTACGTACTCAGAGCGGTGAGGGAGAAGGATTTTCCGAAGTACTGGTCCTGGAAGGCGTGGTGCAGGTGAGGATGAACGTACGCGGACCTTCGATTGCTGATGTCCCCTCGCAGCTCAATTCTGTGTACAGAAGGATAGGCCGGGGCGTACGTGTGAAAGAGGGATACAAGCTCAAGGTGAGTGAGGGGAAGGTGTCCGGGATCGAAGATGCCATCGATGAGATCCTCAGACAGGAAGCTGTGGATGAGACGCGCATCTCAGTGCTGAAACAGGAGGTGGTGCTCACACCCGAGCCGCTTGTAGAAAGCGACAGGAGAGAGCTTCAGAAAATGAGGGATCTGACCTTGCGCTTTCAGTCCGGACAGACCATGTATCTTTCGCCCAACTTCGACGGGGTCAATGACGAGTTTGTGTTCACCGCCGGAGAGCTCGCGAAGGAAAAGGTTGCTGAGTGGAAGCTTCTTATCCTTGACGCCCAGGCCCAGGTGAGAAGGTCGATCACGAACAGGAGGGTGGAGGAGGGAAACCACATGCAGATTCCCGATCGTATCACCTGGAATCTTGTTGACCGGAGGGGAGGGATCGTGCAGGATGGTGATTATGTGTATGAGTTCTACACCGTTGACAAAAACGGTAATGAGAGACTGCGTATCAAGGGGAGAATCGTAGTGGATATACTTCCTCCAGATCTGACGGTGAGTACAGAGGAAAAGATCTTCTCTCCCAATGAGGATGGAGTCAAGGACACGATTGTCATCGATATTGAAGCGGAACAGGAAATCGAATGGTCCTGTGTGATTACCACCCCGGAAGGGATTACCGTGAAGAGCATGGAGTGGGGAACTGACATTCCCGGCGCCTTCGAGTGGGATGGAAAGGGGGACAACGGGAGCATCCTTCCGGAAGGAGTCTATAACATTGCAATTTCTGGTCAGGACAGGGCCGGGAACGTGGCAACCGAAATTGTTGAGGGGGTTACCCTGGATGTGCGGGAAAGAAGCGCATCCGTTGACGTGGATTACCCCATCTTCTCTCCCAACGGAGACGGAAAATACGATTCCGTGACTTTTTTCCCCTACCTTTCCGACAGGACCAGGATAGACACGTGGGATCTCATCGTGCAAACTGAAAAGGGTGAGACGGCTCGCCGGTTCAGGGGGTTGCGGTATATTCCTGAACAGATCGTTTGGGATGGAGTACCACAGAAGGGGAAAATATATGATTACCTCCCGGAAGAACTCCCCTCCGGAAAATATTACTACTTTCTGAAGGTGATCTACAGGAGCGGGGTGAATACCTTCTCTTTCAAGAAGGAGCTCATCTTGGATAAGGAGTCGCCCGAGGTGATCGTTCAGGTAGCTCCTGAAATATTCTCACCGGACGGTGACGGAGAAAACGAGCTGCTCGCAATCAGCCCTGAAATATCCGATCTGACGTCCATAGTCTTCTGGAGAGCCATTATTTATACGAAGAATGATAAGGTGTTTAAAACCATTTCCGGTTCCAGACTGTCGGGTTCTGATATTCTGTGGGATGGTGTTTCGGATACAGGCCAGCTTGTGGAGAGTGGCGAGGAGTACTATCTGGTAGTCGAAGCGATCGACTCTGCACTGAACAAGGGATTCAGCGAGAAAATACCCATCTCTGTGGACATACTGGTTATCCCGACAGAACGGGGACTCAAGATCAGCGTTACAAACATCGAATTTGGTTTCAACACCGCGAATCTCGAGGGAGAAAAAACCTTTGCCCTCCTGCGCAGAGGGGTGGAGGTATTGAAGACATACGACAAGTATAAGATCATAATTGAAGGCCATACCGACAGCACGGGGGACGAGAACTACAACCTTGTGCTCTCCCAGAAGAGAGCCGAGTCGGTAGGCAGGTTCCTTATCCAGAACGGCATCAATAAGGAACGACTCTCCTACAAGGGGTACGGGTCACAGTACCCCATAGATACAAACGCTACACCCGAAGGCAGGGCGAGAAACAGGAGGGTGGAGTTCATCCTGGAAAAGTAGCTCAATGTTTATCCACATATCTTTTATCCCGGTATTCGGTTGAGGGTATTACGGGGTGAAATCTTTGCCAGCTCTCCGCTTCATTTTTCCATTCAGTGTACAGTAAATTCTATCATTGAAGGATCCATAACTAGATATTATATTATTATTATAATATTAGTATAATAAAATATGATTTTAGTCCTTAAACAAAATATTTTGTGAGTGCTATCTTATAATAACGAACTTTTAGTCGGATAGCGCTTCCCTTTTTACGTTTAACTCAGGAGCGAAAAATGGGAACTCGTGGAAAAAATAATCCGGTGTTATCCGGTACAGAATACCAGGATCCGCAGGTGTCTCTCCGAACCGCTCTCTCTATAAAGGGAATGCATTGTGCATCCTGTGCGCTTACCGTGGAGAAGGCGCTCGGGAAGCAGGAGGGGGTGAAACGGGCGTCTGTCAACTTCGCCTCAGAGACCGCAACGGTTGAATATGACGGTGCCCTTGTCACACAGGCGGACCTGATTTCTACCGTGGAAAAGGTGGGTTACGGTGCGCAGAGCCTCGAGCGGAAAGAGCGTATTGAGGAGGATGAAGAGGGGAAGAAGGTCAGATCATCACGCAGGAGAATGGTCTTTGCATGGATTTTTACCGCACCGATCGTCGCGTGGATGATCCTGGAAATGTTTTTCGGAATCACCTGGCCGAGCATGGCTGTGTTCACCATAGGGATTACGTTGCTTGCGGTCCCCGTGGTGTTCTGGCAGGGCTGGCAGACTATTCGCTCGGCCTTCAGGGCGGCCTTTCACCTGCGGGCAAACATGGACGTCCTCATCACAATGGGAACCACGGTATCTTTCCTTACCGGCCCTGTCTCACTCTTTACCGCTCTTCCGAACTATGCCGGGATCTCTGCAATGATCATGGCATTCCACCTCACCGGGCGCTTCATCGAAACCGCAGCGAAGGGGCGTGCCTCCCAGGCGATCCGAAAGCTCATCCAGCTCGGCGCGAAAACGGCTCGCCTGCTTGTGGACGGTGAGGAGAGGGAAGTCCTCATTGAAGAGGTGAAGGTGAACGATCTGCTGATCGTCCGGCCCGGTGAAAAAATCCCGACCGATGGTGTGATCGTTGAGGGGAAGGGCTGGGTGGACGAGTCAATGGCTACCGGTGAGTCCATGCCGGTGGAAAAGACTTCCGGATCGGAGGTGATCGGTGCAACGGTGAACCAGGAAGGGCTGCTCACGGTACAGGCGACACGGGTCGGAAAGGACACTTTCCTCGCGCAGGTGATACGGCTAGTGGAGGAATGTCAGGGCTCAAAGGTTCCCATCCAGGTCATTGCGGACCGGATCACTGCCTATTTCGTACCCGTCATACTGGCGGTTGCCACGGTGACCTTCCTGTCCTGGCTTCTGTTTCCGGGTGTGTTCAAACCGATTACGGAGTGGGCTTCCACATTCATCCCGTGGGTTGATCCGACACTCGGTCCCCTCACACTTGCGCTGCTTGCAGGAGTATCTGTGCTGGTAATTGCATGCCCCTGCGCTCTGGGGCTCGCGACCCCCACTGCGCTTATGGTCGGGAGCGGCATCGGCGCAGAGCACGGGGTTCTCATCAGAAATGGTGAAGCGATCCAGACTCTGAAGGATGTTTCGATCATCGTGTTCGACAAGACAGGGACCGTTACGAAAGGGAAACCAGAGGTGACCGATATCGTTCCTTCCGGAGATTTCGATGAGTTGAGGCTCCTGTCCGTTGCTGCGTCCCTTGAGTCTGGATCAGAGCACCCCCTGGGAAAGGCAGTATATGAGAACGCGAAGGCACGGGGCGCTCTTGTACGCAAGATACACGCCTTCAAAGCGGAGCGGGGAAAGGGTGTGCAGGCGGAGCTCAAGGGGGAGACGGTATACGCGGGGAGTAAAAATTACCTGAAAGAGGTGGGATTCCCGGTGGAAGAGTTGGCCTATCTGATCGACCCCCTCGAGCGGGCAGGGAAAACCGTGATGATCCTGGGAAGCGGAGGAAAGCTTCTCGGAGCACTTGCCCTTGCGGATACGCTCAAAGAAGACTCCGTCCAGGCAATTGGGGAGCTCAGGGCACTCGGGATCGAACCTGCCATGATCACAGGAGACAACCGGAGTACTGCAGAGGCGATCGCAGCGCAGGTCGGAATCACCAGGGTCCTGGCCGAAGTGCTTCCCGAGGGAAAGGTGAATGAGATACGGCGGCTTCAGGAGGGAGCTGTAACCGTTGCGATGGTGGGGGATGGTATCAACGATGCCCCTGCTCTCACCCAGGCGGATGTGGGAATCGCAATCGGCACGGGAACAGACATCGCGATCGAGGCGTCTGACGTGACCCTGGTGCGCGGAGATCTCTCAGGAGTCGTTACGGCGGTGAAGCTCTCCCGGGCAACATTCCGCAAGATCCGTCAGAACCTCTTCTGGGCACTCTTCTACAATCTCATCGCGATACCGGCCGCCGTGTTCGGACTTTTACACCCGGTGGTTGCCGAGGTCGCAATGGCCACAAGCTCGGTGAACGTGGTCACCAACGCTAACCTGCTGCGGTGGGTGAAGATCACACCCGATTACGAACAGAAAAGACCGAAGAATGAGCAGAGTCGCACGGGTTGAGTTCAGTATGTACGAGAAGAGCGCGTGGCAGGCATTCGCACTGGAGAATCGGAAGCATGGATAACATCGAAGTTGTGTCCTGATAGGCTTTTGAAGGTTTACTTTACCACACCCATTCGGGCGGGGGGCCAGTAGCGGAAGAGCGCCTTCCCAAAGATGTCGTATCTTTTTACATACCCCCAGAACCGGCTGTCGTTGGACCGGTCTCTGTTGTCTCCGAGCATGAAGTAGCTGTCCTGGGGAACGATCACAGGGCCGTAGAAATCCCTGTTGTTCATGAGGCTGTCACCGGGAGGGATGATCTCGGAGTCTGCATGGAATTCGGGCCACCATCTGTTGAGGGTTTTTCCGTTCACGTATACCTCTTTGTTAAGGATCTCGATCTCGTCACCGGGCAGTCCGATGCAGCGCTTTACGAAGAACTTAGGTTGCGGATCGATATTCACGAATCCGAGGGTCAGGGTATAGACGATGGGGGTCAGCATCTGGATGATGATGTTCGGTGGATCGTAATCGGGAGCGAGAAATATGATGATGTCACCCCGCCTGGGGTCACGGATTGACGGGAGCATCTTTTTCGTGAACGGGACCTTTGCTCCGTAGATGAATTTAGACGCGACGATGAAATCTCCGATTTCAATCGTCGGAATCATCGATCCTGTGGGTATCTTGTACACGTCGACGATAAACGTTTTGATGAAAAGGGCAATAACGAGGGCAAATACGATAGCCTCTATATTCTCCCTCAGTTTGCTCTTTTTCTTTTTCTCTTTTCTTTTATCCATGAGTAAACCCGGGTACGCGTGATATTTTAAAATAATATCCCATTGCTCTGAATACAATACTTTCTTTCAGCATCACATACACTTTCGGCAGAAGGATAGAAATACAAAAATAAAATTTTCATTCTCTGCTCCGCATGTGCTATAATCAAATCAGGGATGTGATTCAGAGAATATGGAGTGAATAGGTGCCTGCACCGCCGGAAAAAGAGATTACGAGTAGTGATCGGATTAAGAGAATTTTCGGAATCCTCAGGCTCGACGGACGGGAAATCGAGCTCCATTTTCCCCAGTACATCGAAATCGTCAAGATCGCAAGCACGACATACGACTCCTTCACCGTAAAGCTCTCAAATCCCCTCATCGACATTACTGATGAGGACGTGGAGTCTGTATTTATCAACTTCATTTTTTCTGGGGTTGAGCTGTTCGGAAAATGCAAATTTTTGGGGCAGGAACGGTCCTTTATTACCCTCGGGTTTCCGCATGTCCTCTCCAGCAGGACAAGGAGGCGATACCCACGCGTGCGCATTGAGGAGCGAATCTCTGCAGATCTCAGGTACAAGGAGTTTCCACAGCAGCGGCTCGAGAAGATCGCCATAAAGGACATTCCTGTGAAGTACTCTCAGCTCTACTGGGAAGCCCAGAGGGAGAACGCAGACATCAAGAAGGTGTTCCTCATGGCGCTGAAGGAGCTTCGAGGTTTATCCCCTCTGTCCGAGATCGTCATCTATTCGAAAAATACCATGAAGAGCAGGGATGCACGGGTCATGCGGAAAACCGGCAAGGTACTCTATATCGATGACTGCAAGCACTCACAGTCCTACTACCGGCTCATCACTTCAGAGAAGATCACCAACTATTCCGACTACCTGAACGACCTCAAGATGACAGGGGTATCGCAGGAAGAACTCGCTCAGGAGCTTCAGGCTATCATCCGCGAAGACCTCTCCCGAGGGTGCACCTCAAAAGTGCTTGTTCCGATCTTTTCCAAGAGTGATGTGATCGGACACCTCTTCCTGTGCCAGAACGATCCGGCCAAGAAAGTCACTACAGAGAACATCACCGACCTCTTCGCCCTCAGCACTCTCCTCTCTCTGGCCATCGAAAACTCGAGGTTTACCACCGATCTAGAGGATATCGTGCCCTCGAGCCTCGTGGATATAAGCGAGGGGGGCCTCCTTCTGAAAATTCAAGACCACGGAAACAAGCTAAACCTTTTGGAGGGGACGGAGATCGAGGTAACTTTCTCAAGCGAAGGGGAAGAAATTTCACTCAAGGGAACCATCCGTAGAAAAGATCCGCAGTCTCAGAGCTATGCCATCGAGTTTACAGAGCTCAGGCCTGAAATCAAGAGGACCCTGAAAAAATTCATCGAAGATAATATTGAAAAAAGCTCTGAAAACCCGTAAGTTAATTTCATGAGCAAATACAGAGGTAAACTTGTTGGTGCAGCCCTCGGTTTCTCTTTTGGAGGACCGATCGGTGCACTCATCGGCGCCGCGGTTGGTCACTATTTCGACAAAAACAGCAAAAAGGGCGGTGTGTGGTACTCGAAGGAAAGTGAACGGGAGCTCCACTTCATAACAAGTCTCATACTCCTCCTGAGTGGGACCGCACGGGCAGACGGGATAGTTACCCTCCAGGAAGTGGATGCGATCCGTACCTTTTTCCGATCCCGACTCGGGTACAAGGGCAGAGAGATGGAATTCATAGAGAGCATAATACACGAATCTTTCCAGAAGCAGATCAATCTCCCAGAAACCTGCGCATCCATCATCCACCGTACCTCTTATGAAGAGCGCCTTTTTCTACTTCACCTGAACTACCAGGTTGCGGTGTCCGACGGATGGTTGAATATCCAGGAGGAAGAATATATCCGGCAGGCGTCGATGAATCTTGGAATCGAGGAGTATGATTACCTCTGCATCAGGAACAGCTTCAGTGCGTATCAATATGCATCCGGCGGGGCGGGTTCATCGCCTACACCCCCCGCAGATCCCTATACAGTCCTGGGTATTCCACACGACTGCTCCGAAGAAGAGGTGCACAGTACCTACAGGAGCCTTGTGAACAAATATCACCCGGACAAGGTTTCCCACCTGGGGAAGGAGTTTATCGATCTTGCCAACCGGCGATTCCTGGAAATCGGACACGCCTACGAGCAGATCAAGAACGAAAGGGGGCTTGGCTGAGCTGAAGCACTTGCTCATCCATCCCAAGCATATTAATTTAGAGAGAGAAGTGGGAATGCATGAATATACTCGGAAAGGGGTGGAGGGCTTCCCGTTGATTTTCTCATAGTTACGGTCAGGGTGTGTGATGAACTTGGAATACGGCGATTTAAAGAAACCGAGCGGTAATGCGATCATTTACTGGGTGATAAAAGGCGGAAGCACCGACTTTGAGGGTGCAGAGATTATAGCGACTAACTTCATCGTCTCTCCGTTACAGTTTGGAAACGAGATCCTGATGGTGAACTTTCCCCCTGTTCTCCTCGAGAGCCATGATAAGCTCATGGAAATCGCAGAGCTCAACAGCATTGACATCATTCGGGGCGGTGAGATATCGGTTCCGAAGGACATTAAGGATTTTCAAAAGTTTTACATAAAGCAGATTAAAAAATACAACGGATTGATCCAGGAGTATCTCTTGGCATTTAAGAAGAAGAACAGCATGAAGACCGATTCAAAAAACCTTCCGGAACTCATCCATGAGGCGGGTGCCGTCATGGAAAACGTGCGCGAGCTCGTGAAGAAGAAGAGTAAAAAGGGCATTATTCACGGAAAGATCGAAAAGCTGAGGGAGATCCAGCGTGACCTGAACAGCGAGATGAGGGGGTTCGACCTGGGCAAGATCATACGCTACATCGATCGGCCCGAAACCGAGGTTGACAGCCTGGTGACGCTGTACACACAGAAGTTCCTGGCAATTTTCCTCGAGGATTACGAGAAAGCGTCACTACTGAAACACGCGATAGAGAAAATCGAAAAGAGCCTCACCTGAGGAGCATTCCACGCACTCATACTTGGTTGATTTATTATTCTGACAAATGCTTCACCTGAGGAGTGCGTGACACATTTACACTCACTGCACCGTGTGATGGATTTAATATCTCACTCGATATGTGTGCTCTCTAGTTCCCTGTGCGTGTAACTATGTTACATTTCAGATTCGGTGAACTGCATGTAGGAGTTGTAATCGAGGAGTCCGGCGATCTCGCCTTTATCGCTCACTTTTGCTTTCATGACCCAGCCGTCGCCGTAGGGGTCTTTGTTTATGGTTTCAGGAGAGTCCTCGAGCAGCTTGTTCGTTTCTGCTACCTCTCCCGAGATCGGTGCAAGAATATCGGATACTGATTTCACGGATTCCACTGTGCCGACCGCATCACCTTTGCCGAAAGATTTACCCACTTCTGGCATCTCTACGAATACGATGTCTCCAAGCTCATTCTGAGCGAAGTCCGAAAGGCCGATCGTTGCCATGTCCCCATCCGTGTGCACCCAAATGTGGTCCTTTGAATATTTCAATTCTTCCGCCTTCATCAAGCCCCCTTGTGAAATTTTTTTCTTAATCTACTACACATTTACCCCTTTGTCAATTATTCTTAAAACTGCAGGAAAAGATGTGACAGGACCGGTATGGGGCCGGTGAATCGGGAGGTTACATGAGAGAGGATATTCTGAAAAAAGCGAAAGCCTGGACCGATCCCCAGTTCGATGGGAATACAAGGCAGGAGATACAGAAGCTGATCGACGAGGGAAACGAGAAGGAGCTCACCGACCGTTTCTATAAGGAGCTTGAGTTCGGAACCGGCGGGATGCGTGGGATTATGGCAGCCGGTCAGAACAGGATGAACACCTATACTGTGGGAAAGGCAACGCAGGGGCTTGCAAACTATCTCATGAAGCACTTCGGCGACACAAAAAAGCGAGGTGTCGCGATCGCCTACGATTCGAGGAACAACTCACAGCTCTTTGCCCGGGAGGCGGCGAGGGTTCTTGCTGCAAACGGGATCAAGGTCTTTATTTACCCCGAGCTGCGTCCGACTCCTCTTCTCTCCTACACGGTCCGCACCCTGAGCAACAGGGCCGGGATCGTGCTTACCGCAAGTCACAATCCAAAGGAATACAACGGGTACAAGGTGTACTCTGCGGACGGGTCGCAGGTCACCTCTCCTGAAGATGTACGCATCGTTGAGGAGGTGAACAGGGTGGATATACTTCGGGGAGTAAAGCGCATGGAGTACAAAGGTGGATTACAGCAAGGACTGATTCACGAGATCGGACCCGAGACTGAAACCAGCTACATGGAGAAGGTGAACGATCTTACCCTGCAAATCAAAAAGGGAATCGAGTCTGAGCTTCGGAAGGCGGGGAGGGATATCAAGGTGGTCTACTCCCCTCTGCACGGAACGGGTGTTACTCTTGTGCCCAAGGCCCTTAAAAGCGTGGGAGATGCGGTCGTGCTCTGTGAGCCTGAGCAGAGCAATCCGGATGGAAACTTCCCCACCACTCCGTCACCGAATCCGGAGGAGACCGTCGCGCTCACCCGGGCCATAGAGTACGCGAAGCGTGAGAAGGCTGACATGGTAATTGCCACAGACCCTGACTGCGACAGGCTGGGACTTGCAGTACCCGACAAAAACGGTGCCTTCGTCACCTTGAACGGGAACCAGATTGGTGTCATGTTCGAGCACCTGATCGCGTTATCCTATGAGAAATCAGGCCTGATGCCTAAAAAACCAGCGATCATCAGCACCATTGTCTCAACCGAGCTTGCAGGTGAGATCGCAGCACGCTTCGGTGTGGACATCACCTACGTGCTCACCGGATTCAAGTATATTGCGGACGTGATGAAGGATTTCGAGGAGACGGGAAGGAACAACTTTATCTATGCGTTCGAGGAGAGTTACGGCTACCTTGCCGGTACCTTTGTCCGTGACAAGGACGCTGTCATCGCCGCAGTGCTTTCGCTCCTCCTGGTGAAGTACGCGGCAGCGGTCTACGGTTCGGTACTCGGCTTCCTGGAAGAGATCTATAAAAGGTACGGCATGTACGCGGAGTACGGAAAGTCTTTCACCTTCAGGGGCGCGGAGGGTGCCCAAAAGATCAAATCGCTCATGGAGTATCTCAGAGAGGATCCCCCAAAGACGATCACGGGAGTCCCTGTGGAGATCATCAAGGACTATCTGAATCAGACGCTCACCCGTGTGAAGCAAGGTAGAGTGGATGGCATGACCGACCTCCCTGTCTCTGACGTGCTCCAGTACTACACGGGAGACGGGATCAAGGTCTCTGTACGGCCTTCAGGCACAGAGCCGAAGATCAAGTTCTACTTCGGATTCAACATGCCCATTTCTGGAAGCATGGTTGAGACAAGGAAGAAGCTCGATGAGCGGTACGGCCGTGTGTCGGAGGAGATATTTAAACGCTGCGGCCTCCTGTGAGTTGAGGCGGCTTCGTGTAGTACAGGATCGTTTCCACTGCTTTCTCCTCGAATTACGCAGGAGCTGTGGGTAGCATTTAAAACCTGTTTCTGCAGATTTGGTCATTGCATGAGGAGAACTTCCATTCACCATGGGAAAAGATGATTTGCAGGCTCACCTGAATCAAACCGATCTTGAAAAAATTCCGAGAAAAAAGACAAGGCAGGTGAGGGTCTGTGGGCTTTCCATCGGCGGAAACGCACCCATCGTCATTCAGGAGATGACCTCCACCTACACCGCGGATATAGACGCTACAGTCGGACAGATCAAACAGATCGAAGAGGAAGGGTGCAGGCTCATCAGGGTTGCGATCCCTGATGAGGAGTCAGCACAGGCGGTGAGGGAGATTAAAAAAAGGATCACGATCCCTCTGGTGGGAGATATTCATTTCGATTACCGGCTTGCACTGCGGGCGATCGAAAACGGCATCGATAAGCTCAGGATCAACCCAGGAAACATCGGTGGGAAGAAAAAGATCGCAGCCCTTGCATCCGCTGCAGGTGAGAGAGCTATCCCGATCAGAATCGGGGTAAACAGCGGGTCGCTGGAGCGGGCACTTTTACGAAAATACGGCGGCGTGACACCCGAGGCCATGGTGGAGAGTGCACTGGGACAGGTATATTTACTCGAGCAACATAGATTTCAGGATATCGTCATCTCACTCAAGTCGCCGGACATCCGCCTTACGGTGGAGGCTAACCGGCTGCTGTCTTCCAGGCTTGATTACCCCCTTCATATCGGGATCACCGAATCGGGGCTCGGTGAGGATGGCCTCGTGCGCTCGGTGGAGGGACTTTCGATCCTGCTCCTTGAGGGTATCGGCGACACGGTCCGGATCTCCCTCACCGAGGAGGACAGGAGTGTGAACCTCAGGCTATGCCGTAGTGTGCTCGAACGGCTCGGTATTCCCTATGTGTGAAGGGACTGTACTTCTATCCTCTTCCTGAGCAATGCCTCGGTGTGCTTCATAAGCTCTTCCACGAGCCGTTCTTCAGGGATTGTTTGAATGGGGTACCCCAGCTTGAAGAGCACCCCGGTGCGGTCTTTTCTTCCTGCGATCCCGATGTCCGCAGAACGAGCTTCTCCTGGGCCGTTAACGCTACACCCCATGACCGCAACGGTAATTCCTCCGCTGTCCTCGGTACGCTTCCCCTCGTTTCGTAGGCGCTTTTCAAGCTCCCTGAGTTCATGCTCAACTTGGTGCGCAACTGAAGTGAGGTCTATGCTGCACCTTCCGCAAGTAGGGCATGAGATGATCCTGAGTCCCATAGGGGCAAGGTCGAGTGAACGGAGGATGAGCCGTGCGCCGTGAACCGCTTTTCTGATGCGCTCAATGTTAAAGGGAAGAACAGGCTTGAGTTTGATGAGAAGCGCTTCACCGATACCGTTGTAGTAGAGGGGACCGAGGGAGAGGGAGTGATTGATAAGGTCTTCTTCTGATCCGTTCCCACAGCAGAAAGTGAAGACATGCCGTGTACCGGACTGCTCCTTCAGCCGTCTACAGAGATTGTAAAGAAATACGGGGTTTTCGTGCTCGATGTTGAGAAAGACGCTTTTTATCCCTTCGGCTTGCACCTTCTTCAAAATTGAGAGTGTGGTATGGATCCTGGCAAGGAAGTGTTTATTAAATTCGGCCGGTGCACGAGGTGGAGAGAGGGCAGTGAGCTCTCCTTTTGGTTCGGCTGCCTGGAGCACGAGCAGATACACTCTTCTTTCTTCGCTCTCGAATGCTTTCCGGTGTTTCAGTATCTCTTTCAAGAAAGAGTCAGCATTTTTCCCTGTGTCGGGGGAAAGTGCGATACCCCTGCACCCCTTCTTGAGAGCAGCCCCGATGAGTGAAGGGTCTGCGATACCAGCGATAATCGGACAATCGAAGGTGGAAGTAAGAGTTTTTACAACTTTTATGTCAAGAGTCGTATGTACGTCCACCCAGAGGGCGGATATGCGCTCCTCATTGATCCACTTCGCCACAGAGAGGAGCGCCTCCCTTTCGAGCTCTCTCATGCCCAGAGAAAAATGGAGGGGAAGGTTTCTCTTTGGTGTTTCACGGGACAGATTCTCGTTGGGGTTGACAGATGAGAAGGTCCCCTTTCGCATTTCTTCCGGAAGGCTTCTCTTGCGAGTTTTCCCTTCTTCCATGAGTACAACATAGTGAGGATGAGATTCAAGAGCAATGAAAATAGAGCTACTGGTTGAAACACGGGCACATAGGGAATCGTACTCAGGCCATTTTCCTTTGCTTTTTCATCTTCTCCTTATAATTTAACTGCATGCCCGGGCTCCTCACCTTTACCTCTGATTTCGGGATCACTGACTCTTATGTGGCAGAGGTAAAAGGGGTGCTCAAAGCCCTTGATCCAGAGCTCCATATCATCGATATCACGCACTGGCTCGAGCCGGGGAACCTCACGGCTGCGGCTTTTGTGCTGCTGCACGCGTTCAGGTATTTTGCGGCCGGTACCGTGCACCTTGCCGTGATCGACCCTGGGGTTGGCAGTGAACGCGACATCCTTGCCGTACGCACAGGCCGATACGTGTTCGTCGGCCCTGACAACGGGATTCTGCAGGAGGCGGTCGAGGCAGACGGGGGAGGGAGTATCTTCGCCCTGGAAATCGAGTGCTTTTTCAAGAAGCTTTCGTCCCTCTACCGAGGCAACGATGTTTTGCAGCGGATCGTGAAGCAGGGTCCGAGCGCAACTTTTCACGGACGTGACCTTTTTGCGCCCCTTTCAGCCTACCTGTGTGGGGGGCATCCTCTGGAGGAGGTTGCTGTTCAGAAGAGCTCAATGGTTGAGTACAGGATCATGCGTCCCATGGTGTGTGAGGACAGTGTAACGGGTAAGGTCGTGTACATCGACCGATTCGGCAACCTCATCACCAACGTGGAAGAAAACCTCGTCGGACAGGAAGACGAGATTTTTCTGAAAACCGATCGAACCATGACCCTTGTGGGCCGGTTGAAGAATTCTTACGCGTCTGCCGGACGAGGAGCACCTATTGCAATAATCGGGTCGCGGGGACTCCTCGAGATTGCGGTGAGCGGGGGAAGCGCACAGGCACAATTTGAAGCAGATTACGGTAACGACATCCTTGTTATGAAGAAGCAGAACGGCGGATTATGGATATAATAAAACTGCGGGAGAATCTCAAGCACTTATAAATGGTGCATAAAGGAAGAATAATAGACATTAAAAAACTGCGGGAGGCTCCGTTTACTTCAAAGAGGGGGCGAAAAATTAAGAATGGTAGACATCAGAAAGCTGCGTGAAAACCCCGAGCGCTTCAAAGAGGGGGCTCAGAAGAAGAGATTTAACGTAGACGTGGATGCGGTGCTCGCAGTGGATGAAGAGCGGCGTTCTATTCAGGCATCCATAGACGCAAGGAAGAAGGAGCTTTCCGACAAGTCGTCCCGGATGCAAAAAAAGGACGGAGCTGAGAAGGAGGCGCTCCAGTCTGAGCTCAAAGATTTTTCCCGCGCAATCAAGGAGGATGAAGGCCGCCTCAGGGAGGTATCCGCACGGCTCGAGCAGCTTCTACTTATGATACCGAATCCTCCCATGGATGATGTGCCTGTGGGAAAAGACGAGAGCGAGAATGTGGAGATAAGGCGAGTGGGAGAGCCCCCGCGCTTATCCTTCAAACCGCGAGACCACGTAGAGCTCGGCTTCATGCACGGGCTCTTTGACATCGAACGCGGCGTGAAAGCCTCTGGCCCCAGGTGCTACTTCCTCAGGGGTGACGGTGCGATCCTCGAGCATGCGCTCATGCGCTACAGCCTCGATGTGGTCATGGAGCGTGGATTTACACCCTTTTGCACACCGTTCATCGTGAAGGAAGAGTGCATGGTCGGCTCAGGCTATTTTCCCACCGGCAGGGAGGAGTCCTATGCCATAGAGAAAGACGGGCTCTACCTCATCGGCACCTCGGAGGTGACCCTCATCTCCTTTCACATGGGCGAGATCCTCAGGGAGGAGGAACTGCCACTCCGTTACGCGGGGTGGACCACCTGTTTCAGGCGGGAAGCGGGAAGCTACGGCAAAGACGTGCGCGGTCTCTATCGGGTGCACCAGTTTCAGAAGGTGGAGCAGGTTGTGATCTGCAGGGCAGACGAGGATGAAATGAAGGCAAGGCACGAAGAGATCCTTGCGAACTCCGAGTACATCGTGCAGAGCCTCGGCCTGAGCTACCGGGTTGTGGAGGTGTGCACCGGTGAAATGGGGCTGGGGCAGATCAAGAAGCACGACATCGAGTGCTGGATGCCGGGCCGGGGAGGCTTTGGGGAGACGCACTCCTGCTCATCCTTTGCAGACTTTCAGGCGCGGCGCGCCCAGATCCGCTATAAATCATCGGGTGGCCCCAACCTCTTCCCCTTTACTCTGAACAACACCGCAGCCGCAAGCCCTAGGCAGCTCATCGCAATCATCGAAAACTATCAGAACGAAGACGGGAGCATCACGATCCCTAAGGTCCTCGTTCCCTACATGAACGGAAAGAAGCGGATCGGGTGAATGTATGTTTCTCTATCACTGGTCATGGATCATCGTCGAATAAAGCATACCCCAAATCAATGAATTGAAAAACATAACTTCGAGATAAAAGAGAGCGGGCTTTAAGAGGGTGTACGTATCTAAAAGTGGAGTAAAGGGATAGTAATTCATAGATAAAAGGAGTGTTCATGTGGCTGAAGAAAAACAAAGGATTGGATGGGTCGGGACCGGCGTCATGGGCGCTTCCATGTGCGGGCACATACTGAATGCGGGGTATCACGTTACCGTTTACACGAGAACGAAATCGAAAGCCCAGTCCACGATTGCGAGGGGGGCACAGTGGGCTGAGAGCCCCGCCGGGGTGGCTGAGTCATCGGACATCCTGTTTTCCATCGTCTCCTATCCCACGGATGTTCGAGAGGTGTATCTCTCCGAAAACGGTGTGCTCACCGGGATGAAACCGGGCGGTATCGTGGTTGACATGACTACCTCGAGCCCCAATCTGGCTGTCGAGATATCCCTGAAGGCGAGGGACAGAGGGGTGGATTCTCTTGACGCTCCTGTATCCGGAGGGGACATCGGTGCACGGCAGGGGATCCTTTCCATCATGGTCGGCGGTACACGGGAAGCCTTTGACCGCGTGCTCCCCCTGTTTAAGCTCATGGGAGAGAGCATCAACTACATGGGGAATGCAGGGAGCGGCCAGCATACCAAGATGGCAAACCAGATCCACATCGCGACCACCATGATCGGTGCGGTGGAGAGCTTGCTGTATGCCCGGAAGGCCGGGTTAAACCTGGATGAGGTCATCGCAGCAATCGGGAGCGGTGCTGCGGGGAGCTGGACCATCAACAACCTCGGTCCCCGCATCGTCAAGAGGAATTTCGATCCCGGATTCTTCATCGAGCACTTCATAAAGGACATGGGGATCGCCCTGGATGAGGCAAAGCGCATGAACCTCTCACTCCCAGGACTTGCCCTTACGCACCAGTTCTACGTGGCTGCAAGGGCTATTGGACTGGGGAAGAAAGGGACACACGCCCTGGCGCTCGTGTTCGAACGGATGAACGGAATTGAGGGGTAAGAGGCTGCGTGCTTCAGTCGCGGCGCTCGTATTTACACTGATCGCGTCGGATTTTTGCGTATCGTGACGTATGATTTTTCCCATCAATTATCGTCTTTAGCACAATCCAAAAATCCTCCATCCAATAGGGATTATACCAATAGATGTTCATCAATGTAAATGATAACCACGAGCTTTATCCAAGGGATTTCGCCTATCCCTTAAATAAAAGTAACCACCCACAAAAAACCACATCACCACAGCAGCAACAAGATAGGGAATACGTTTGGGAGCCAAAGCGACGTACCAGACGGCAGTGGCAAGATAGATAAACCAGGTGATACCGAGGACGGCCATGGTGAGATCGGAAGGCCTCACCCATTTGGGGAATACCTTCGGTATTTTGAAGTAATTCATGTACATATATGCAGGGATGAAAATGGTAAAGGCAAAGATGTTCACCACGCCAGCGATGAGGATGAGGGGTCCTGGCTGCGCCAGAAAAATTGTGATAATAGTGACAGCGACCAGAAAGAAAAGCCACACGTAGTACCACCGGCGGTAAGACCATTTTTTGGCCCAGTTAAAATTGCTGAAAAAGAAATCCGCGTATTTGCGGGATAGACCATCGGCCAGTCCAACCCATGTGTCGCCAAGGAAGGCGAAGCCTATGCAGAGGAATAGAACACGGCCAAAAGACCCCCACACTGACTCCAGAAACCTGGCCTGCTCCACCGCTATCCTCCATCCGGAAGGCGCAACACCCGCGGGATTCAAAACCGCAAATCCCAGCAAGGTCATCATCAGGGTGGTCAACCCGTTGGCAGTAACGGCCAGCCCATTGTCCAAACGGATGTACCGAAGCCAGTTTTTCCAGTTGCGGTGATTCTCATCTGTGTCCACAAAGAAGTAGCCTGCACCAGGGACAGCTTCGGCCCGTGCGGTAATGGGACTGGTGACTCTGCCGATCAGCCTTGACATGCCGGCGCCCTTGTCGCGCATCCAGTAGGCGTAGAGCAGATTGAAATAGCCTCCCATCCCGGCATAGGCAATACCAGTGACGATTTTATCCACATCTGTAGGGTCCCAATTAGGGATAGATGACGGTCTGAGCATGGCGGACACACCTGCAAGGGGATTAAAAGCCGCAGCAAAGAATGTTTTGAGCACCCCCAGGACTTCAGGACGCAGTATCGCAAAGAACACACCCACAATGCTGAATATCATGATGATCTTCATGAACCATTCAATTAGAGAATAAACCACCCGGCACAGCACGATGCCGGCGAAAAACAGCACAATAATCACAAGTCCCCAAAATCGTGATCCAAAGGCGGGATCTACAGGTCGTCCGAAGAGCTCGCGAAGGGCTGTTCCACCGGCACTGGCATAACCCCCAAACCACAGTAAAGCAACGAAAGCCAGAAACCAGAAAGGGACGCTGAACCACCGCCCGATCCTCCCCATAGCCGACCACGGACCCTCTCCCGTGAGGGCCGTATAGCGGACAATTTCCTGGTTGACGAAGTACTGTATGAGAAGCGACGGAACCAGGAGCCCTAAAAAGACGGTGCCGTATTTGGCAGCGAGATAGGGCCACCAGATTAATTCGCCGCTCCCCTGAGCCAGAGAAGCCCAGACAAAAGCCGGCCCCAGCATGGACAAAACGCCTGCCGACATGGGAGGAAGTTTCGCAGCTTTCAACTTTCCCAGCGCCGAGAGTGAGGTTCCAAGGTGCGCCTCTCTTCCCGATGGAGTGGTCTTATCATCGATTTTCCCTCTCATCTTGACTTCCATCATTCTGCCTTTTAAGCAGGGATCATTTTACATTCCTTTATTGGGCATGCATATAAGGCACAAACAGTACTTTGACAAAACCGCAATAAAGGATAAAGTAACAATTAATTTTTGATTCCATTCCATTTTGCTACCTTACATTTACGGAGATACAATGTCAAGAAGACTAATTCTGTTTTGATTTGTAAATCTAATACACACAATCGACAATGTATTCGTACAAACGGTATTCGCTCTGCTTTCCATCCTGGTTGAAAGTTACGAAGGAAATTGCTCTCCCTTAAACAGTGCTGGTTCCCCAGAAGTGGTAACAGTCAGACTTGGGGTCCTCGAGGTCTGCCCCTCTGCGAAACTACGAAATTGCCTCTGAAACGTTCTCCTGAACACCTTCACCAAAATAATACATTTGCCCGACATAATAACATGCTTCAGCAACTCCTTTTTCAGCCAGTGATTGAAAGATGAACAAAGCTTCAGGGTAATCTCCTTGTTCATAAGTGGTGATTCCTTTCTCGAGATCATCTGCATGGCAAACCGTTGCAAAAACAATGAAGAGCAATATCACAACCACTCTTATCAATGTAGTTTCCATTCCCATTTCCCACTTATCATAACGAGCACCTTGGAACAATTAAGACAACCAGATTAAGTCGAACAGACAATGCAGCGTTCTCTTGTCACAGCAATTAACCTTTAGTCTGTTACGTAGTATCTTTCCACGACACCTTCTTCATCAAAATAAATTTTCAAAGCATAGGGCCACTCAAAAGAGAGAAAACTGTGACCTTTTTCAATGGTATAAATAAGTACTCCGTCTGATACCGTCGGCGGTCCAAGAAGGTCTACTACCTCATCTTTTGTCCTCCCGTCTAGAGTCTTCTTTCTTATTAAATCCCGTACCATCTTTCCCCTTACCTTCTCATCACCGCGTATCCAGAGTTCACCATCAAAATCTTTTTCTTTTAAAAGTGGGACACCAATGATAATAATCCCTATAATTATTAAAAAAATACACACTGATGAAAGGATTAAAAGAACCATTTCACCTCTCGTTCATAAGCACACACATATTTACAGAGAAGGCCATTACAATCATGCACTTAATTCCTCATTGGTGAATAATTCACCAATTCAATAATGAGTTCTTGTAGCTTATAGTATTACAGCAGTTAAATAATAATTGCTCAAATATTTATCAAAAAAGCTGTATTAATCAGCAATAATTAAGTATAAATTGTCTCTTCGTGTAAATCCATTCTTTTGGTTCTTTGGGAATAGGGCTATCTTTCCTCCTTACAATACTATGGCC